>ERZ838118.2271-NODE-2271-length-20840-cov-4.919894_pt1 | contig 20840 bp, 14 predicted proteins | sample MGYA00519863_ERZ838118 | MGnify/ENA primary metagenome ERZ838118 (study PRJEB31850, sample SAMEA3708827) | human gut metagenome | biome: human gut; feature: human-associated habitat; material: faeces | place: China | collected 2014 ...
AGTGCTCCAAGAAGGCATCGAAACCAACAAGCACAACTTCACCCGTTTTCTGGTACTGGCCGACCGCAGCCGCGCGGCGGAGTTCACCGATCCGGCCCGCACCGACAAGGCGTCTTTGGTATTCACGCTGCCCCACACGCAGGGGAGCCTCTCGAAAGTGCTGACGCTGCTGTCCTTCTACGGAATCAACCTCACGAAAATACAGTCGCTGCCGATCATCGGACGCGAATGGGAATACCGGTTTTACGTGGACGTCACCTTCGACGACCCGGTGCGGTACCGGCAGGCGGTCGATGCGGCCCGGCCGCTGACCAGCGACTTCCGGATTCTGGGCGAATACGCCGAATATCCCAATCCCGAAATCTGAACAAAAGGGCATAGGACCCGATTTTCGCGGCGGGCAGGGACAGAGACGCAAACGCGGCGGCAGGCTGCGAATGACGCGAAAAGACAGAGACAAGACAAACGACAATAATTCAAACAGAACTGATATGAAAGATTTGCAACCCATCAATTTTCCGGGACTCGATCCCCGGCGCCCGCTGGTCATCGCGGGACCGTGCAGCGCCGAAACCGAAGAGCAGGTGATCGAAACCGCCCGCGAACTGGCCGCCGAAGGCGTGCGGATTTTCCGCGCCGGACTTTGGAAGCCCCGCACCAAACCCGGAGGGTTCGAGGGCGTGGGCGCCGAAGGCGTGGCATGGCTCCGGCGCGTGAAGCGCGAAACGGGCATGTACACCGCCACCGAGGTCGCCACGCGCAAGCATGTCATGGCGGCGCTGGAAGGGGGCATCGACATGATCTGGATCGGCGCCCGCACCACGGCCAATCCCTTCGCCATGCAGGAGATCGCCGACGCACTGCGCGGCCACGACATTCCGGTGTTGGTCAAAAACCCCGTGAGTCCGGACCTCGAACTGTGGATCGGCGGCGTGGAGCGCATCTACAACGCCGGCATCCGCCGTCTGGGGGTCATTCACCGCGGTTTCACTTCGATCGACAAGAGTCTCTACCGCAACCATCCGATGTGGTCGATCCCCATCGAGCTGCACCGCCGCCTGCCGGGCCTGCAGATCTTCTGCGACCCCAGCCACATCGGAGGCCGCCGCGAACTGATCGCGCCGCTTTCGCAGCAGGCCATGGACCTCGGATTCGACGGGCTGATCGTCGAAGCGCACTGTTCGCCCGACTGCGCGTGGAGCGACAAGGCCCAGCAGGTGACGCCGCAGGGTCTGGCCTACATCTGCCGCAGTCTGGTGATCCGCGAAGCCAACACCACGACGGAGAGCCTTTCGGAACTGCGTTCGCAGATCGACAAGATAGACGACGAACTGCTCGAACTGCTCGTGCGCCGCATGCGGGTATCGCGCGACATCGGACAGTACAAGAAAGAGCACAACATGCCGATCCTGCAGGCCAAACGTTACGAAGACCTGCTGGCGCGACGCGCGGAGCAGGCCGTACAGCTGGGCATGGACCGCGAATTCATGCGCTCGGTGCTGCAGGCCATCCACGAGGAGTCGATCCGCCAGCAGATGCAGGTGCTGGGCGAATGACGGGCTGTTACATTTCGGTTAAATATTCGGCGGGGACCACGCAATAAAGGGATTGTTACGTACTTTTGATGCGGATACCAATCCGTAACAGTTATGACAAAGCACAAAATCCTTGTGGTGGACGACGAGGAATCCCTTTGCGAGATTCTTCAGTTCAATCTCGAAGTCGAGGGTTACGAAGTCGATACGGCGTACAGCGCCGAACAGGCCCTCGGCATGCACCCCGAACGCTATTCGCTGATTCTGCTCGACGTCATGATGGGCGAGATGAGCGGATTCAAGATGGCCCGGCTGCTCCGGGCGCAACCCGAAACGGCCGCCGTGCCGATCATCTTCTGCACGGCCAAAGACACCGAGGACGACACGGTCGCGGGACTCAACATCGGAGCCGACGACTATATCGCCAAGCCTTTCTCCGTGCGCGAAGTGCTGGCCCGCGTGCGCTCCGTACTGCGCCGCACCGCACCTGAAGCGGGCCAGAGCAGGGCGATCGCGTTCGAAGGGCTGCACATGGACCTCGCCCGCAAAATCTGCACCGTGGACGGAACGCCGCTGGCCCTGACAAAAAAGGAGTTCGAAATACTCGCCCTGCTGCTTTCGAACCGCGGCAGAATCTTTTCGCGCGAGGAGATACTGCATCAGGTCTGGAGCGACGAGGTGATCGTGCTGGACCGCACCATCGACGTCAATATCACGCGGCTGCGCCGCAAAATCGGCGTCTACGGAGACCACATCGTAACACGTCTGGGCTATGGGTACGGGTTTGAGGAGTAGCCTCTCCTACCACCGGCGGCTCTTCCTGCTGCTGCTCGCGTTTTCGTGGGCGCTGGTCGCCTGCTTCATCGTCTTTCAGTACGGCCGCGAAAAGCAGTTCAAGGCCGAACGGCTCGACACCCGCCTGCAGCTCTTCAACCTGCGGATGCTCGACGCCCTCGCCGACGGCGCGACGCCTGAGGAGTTCATCGCCGCACGCGACGAACCGTTCGGCGACCTGCGCGTGACGGTGATCGACGACGCCGGGCGCGTCACCTTCGACAATTCGGCCGGCAGCCTTCCGGAAACCAACCACCTCGACCGCCCCGAAGTCGCCGAAGCCCTCGCCCGCGGCACGGGATTCACGATCCGCCGCCATTCGGAGAGCACCGACCTCTACTATTTCTATTCGGCCATGTCCGACGGCGGGGTCGTCGTCCGCTCGGCCGTGCCCTATTCGATAACGCTCCGCGAAGTGCTGGCCGCAGACCGCGAATTTCTGTGGTTCATGCTGGGCGTCACGCTGCTGATGAGCGTGGCGGCCTACTTCGCGACCCGCCGGCTGGGACACAACATCACGCGGCTGAGAGATTTCGCCCAGCGCGCCGAGCGGGGCGAGCGGATCGACGAGCAGGCGGTCTTTCCGCACGACGAGCTGGGCGACATATCGAGCCATATCATCCGGCTGTACGCCCGTCTGCAGCGCACCACGGCCGACCGCGACCGCGAACATGCGCTGGCGCTGCACGAACAGCAGGAGAAAATCCGCATCAAGAAACAACTCACGAACAACATCAACCATGAACTGAAAACGCCCGTGGCAGCGATTCAGGGGTATCTGGAAACCCTGCTGGACAATCCGGGGCTTGGAGCGGAGAAGCGCACGGCGTTCCTCGAAAAGAGCTGCGCGCAGGTGGCGCGGCTGCGCAGCCTGCTCGCCGACATCTCGACCGTCACGCGCATGGACGAGGCGAGCCAGCTGATCCTCAGGGAGCGCGTCGTACTGAACGACATCGTGGACGAAATCCGCGCCGACATGCAGCTCCGGCCCGAAGGGCAGCGGCTGCGCGTGAACTGCGACTTCCCCTACCCGCTCGAAATGGAGGGCAGCCCCTCGCTGCTGGGTTCGGTGTTCCGCAACCTCGCGGACAACGCCGCGGCCTATTCGGGCGGACGCGACATTTTCATCCGCCTGCTGGACGACTCGCCGGAGCAGTACACGCTGCAGTTCTCCGACAACGGCATCGGCGTGGAGGAAGAACACCTGCCCCACATTTTCGAACGCTTCTACCGCATCGACAAGGGGCGTTCGCGCAAGCTGGGCGGCACGGGGCTGGGGCTGGCGATCGTCAAAAACGCCGTGATAATGCACGGCGGCACGATCTCGGTCCGCAACTCGGAACGCGGCGGACTGGCATTCACCTTCACCCTGCGCAAACATTCATAGAGCCGCAACCCGACCGTAACACGTTTGTAATATCCGTTTCGTTCCTTTGCACCGGAAAGACCGGCCCACACCGCAGGGCGGCGATCTCCGCCCAAGACGGCGGGCGAAAGCCTCCTCCGGAAAACGGATGCAGGGCCGGACGAAAACATACGGCGGAGCGCCAAAACGGAGCCGCCGAAAAACAAACGACAAACGACCATATGAGTCCTCTATTCACAAGCATCGTCATCGTCATGGGCCTGCTGGCCGTGATGGGCATCGTCGTGGGCGTGGCCAACGACGCGGTCAACTTTCTCAACTCGGCCCTCGGATCGAAAGCCGCACCGCACCGCGTCATCCTCTGGATCGCCGCCGCCGGCATCCTCGTCGGCACGCTCACGTCGAGCGGCATGATGGAGGTAGCGCGCAGCGGCGTCTTCTATCCCGGACAATTCTCCTTCCCGGAGATCATGATGCTCTTTCTGGGCATGATGCTGGGCAACATCCTGCTGCTGGACATTTACAACACCCTCGGACTGCCCACCTCGACCACCGTGTCGATGGTATTCGGACTGCTGGGCGCGGGAGTCGCCGCGGCGCTCTACCACATCTGGGGCGATCCGGCCGCTTCGGTTTCGGACCTCTCGCAGTACATCAACACCGGAAAGGCGATGGCCATCATCGCGGCCATCCTGCTCTCGGTGGCGCTGGCGTTCGCCGCGGGGTCGTTCTTCATGTACGTTTCGCGGCTCATCTTCTCGTTCCGCTACGCGAAGGTGTTCCGTCGCTGGGGCGCCGTATGGTGCGGCATCTCGCTGGCGGGAATCCTCTACTTCGCGCTGTTCAAGGGGCTGAAAAGTTCGGGGCTGATTCCGACTTCGGTCGGAGAATACGTCGGCGAGCACGTGCTCGTAACGCTGCTCGTCTTCTGGGCCGGGGCGTCGGTGGTGCTCTGGATTTTCCAGCGCATGCGGCTCAACATCATGCGCATCACCATCCTCACAGGCACCTTCGCGCTGGCGCTGGCCTTCGCAGGCAACGATCTGGTGAACTTCATCGGCGTGCCGCTGGCCAGCTACGACGCATGGCAGATCGCCCGCGAAGCGGGCAGCGAGTCGATCATGATGGGCGAACTGGCCAATCCGGCACGCGCCAACTTCCTGCTGCTGTTGCTGTCGGGTGCGGTGATGGTCCTGACGCTCTTCTTCTCGAAGAAATCGCGCCACGTCACCGAGACCGAACTGTCGCTCGCCTCGCAGCACGAGGGCGACGAGCGGTTCGGCTCGACCTTCGTATCGCGCAGTCTGGTACGCGCCTCGCTCGCGCTCAACACCATGTGGACGGGGCTGATTCCCGACCGCATGCAGAAAGTCATCGACCGACGCTTCGAACCGCTGCCCGCCGAGGAGCGTTCGTCGGCGCCCTACGACATGATCCGCGCCGTCGTAAACCTCACGGCCGCCTCGATCCTGATCGCCATAGGCACCTCCTACAAACTGCCGCTCTCGACCACCTACGTGGTCTTCATGGTGGCTATGGGTTCATCGCTCGCCGACCGGACGTGGGGCCGCGAAAGCGCCGTATACCGCATCACGGGCGTCATGGCCGTCATTTCGGGGTGGTTCATCACCGCGCTCGGCGGATTCCTGATCGCCCTCTGCGTGACGCTGCTGCTGCTCTGGGGCGGCTGGATCGCCGTCACGGCGCTCGTCGCTCTCTGCGCATGGCTGCTCATCCGCAGCCACCGCACCAAGCCGGAGGAGAAAGCCGCCGCGGCGGAGGAACTGCCGGTAATCAAGGCCGAGACTCCGGACGAAGTGCTCTGCGTCTGCATCGGCGAAGTATGCACGACGATGGAGCAGGTGACGCGCATTTACAACCGGACGCTGGTCGCCGTTTTCAAGGAGAACCGCAAGGTGCTCAAGGAGATGGTGCAGTCGTCGAACAGGCTCTTCGAAGAGGCCCGCAACCGCAAGTACGGCATCATGCCGACGCTGCGCCGCCTGCAGCAGTGCGACATCGACACCGGGCACTTCTACGTGCAGGTGACGGATTACCTCTCGGAGGTGACCAAGGCGCTGATCCACATCACCCGTCCTGCGTTCGGACACATCGACAACAACCACGAAGGGCTGTCGAAGGAGCAGATCGTAGACCTGATGCGCGTAAACGATCAGGTGGAGGCGATCTTCGACAAGATCAACGACATGCTCCGTACGAAGGACTTTTCGGATCTGGACATGGTGCTCGAAATGCGCGACAAGCTCTTCGACACCATCGTCGAGGCGATCAAGAACCAGCTGCGCCGCATCAACGGCGACCCGGCGGCCAGCACGCGGGCCAGCGTACTCTATCTGACGATCCTCAACGAAACCAAGACGATGATCCTGCAAGCCCGCAACCTGCTCAAGTCGCAGCACTACTTCCTCGAAAGCAGAAAATAGGCGCGGCAGAAGACAGGCCTGCGGAGAATTCCGGACCGGACGAACGGAAGACAGCAGCCGGAAAACACCGGATAGGAAACACAGAACGGGAAACAGCGGCCGGGAAACACCGCACAGAAAACACCACACGAAAAACAACGGACAGAAAACACAGCACGGCCGCCAAAACAAAGACCGCCGCCCCACGAAAGGGCGGCGGTCTTCTTCCTATATCCGCATGCTATTTGACATCCTTCACGCAGCGTACGGGGCAGGCCCATGTCTTGCTCAGTTCGGCCTCGGTTTTGATGGCGGAGACGCTGTAAGTCAGCGCATAGCCGTTCCGGCCGGCCGACGATGCGCTCCAGCAGTAGCCCGAAGTACCCGCTTCCGCGCCGCCGCCCGAACCCGACGCCGACATGATATTGATATAGCCGGCCGCAGGATAGTAGCCGTTGCCTTCGGCAAAAACGCATCCGGTACGCTCCGCATCCCACACGCCGTTCAGATCGGCCCATGCGGAAGCCGCTCCCGCACCCGAAACGGGCACGCGCCACCCCTCAGGGCACGGGTCGAAGACGCCTTTCGTACCGTCGGCGTTGCTCCAGCGGTAGTCTTCGCCGCCGACATCCGGCGACAGCCAGTCCTGCGTTCCGGAAATACCCACAATATAGCGGTAAGGCTGCTGGACCGAAGCCACGAGATTCTCGGAGGGAACCTTCGTCGAAGCAAGCCCTTTGAGCGTCATGAACTTGCCGATACCGTCGTTCGACCAGCCGGCGTTGGCATTGAGGAACATCATCCACGTATAGGGACCTTGGAACGGATCCTTGCGGCCCCACTGGTAGAAACATCCGGCGCTCTGCGGCCCCTTCACGAGCGAAGTGGCGCCCAGATTGCGGTCCATGAAGACGTTGCCGCCGACGGTCTGCTGCCCTGCGGGCTGCGAGGGATCGTACTCGGTGACCCAGATATGCCAGCTCCAGTAGCAGTTGCCGTCGCCGTCGTACACGCCCACGACAAGGCTGCCTTCGACATCGGGATTCAGGACGACTTCGATTGCGGCGTTGATACCCGATCCGGTCATCGTGACCTTGTCGTTGGTCGAGAACAGGATGGTTTCGTCTTCATCGAAACGCTCCTGCCATACGATGCGGGCGGTCAGGTCGTTGGGAATGCTGAACGCGCTCTCACGCAGCATCGCGATATTGTGCCATGCGGCATAAGCCTTCGCCACGGGAATCGTCACCGTCGAACCCGGACGGGCGATATAGGAGTTGGGAAGCGCGAGGAATTCGGCGTCGTCGGTCTCGACTTCGGGATTGGAATCACCGCCGTTCCAGTCGGCAATGTCGCCCGTGACGACCGAAATACCGTCCACGTCAACCGTAATTTCGATCTCGTGGATCTTGCCGCCCACGAAAAGATAGTCGTCGGGCATCGTCCATGTATAGGTGCGTCCCAGCAGGGGAGCCTCCACCGTGAAGACGCGGCCCTGCTGCGCGGCGCCGGTGGTCGGCAGAACGATCGCCTCGTAGCTGACGCCCTCCGTGAGAGCGCGTGCCGTAACCGCACCGGGAACGCCCGTATTGCCGATCCGGCCGCTGTTCAGGGCGAAGAAGCCCTCGTTGTAGACGCCGTCGATGGTGACGACAACCCCGGCGAGGTCGTCGGCCGAGATGCCGCCGCCCTGCTTGACGGCGATTTCGACCTTCGACAGTACGTGTTTGAAGGTGAACTTCACGTCGGGCGCGGCGGCCGTGACCCCGGTAGCATTGTCGCTCCACAGAAGGTCGATCGCCGCAGGATCGGTCTGGTCGCTCAGGACGACGGGATAGAGGTAACCGTCGATCTTGCCCGCATCGCCGCTCAGGCTGCTCTGCTTATATGGGTGGTAGGCGACGAAATCGAAGGTGCCGCTGCCGGGAATGACGATTTTCGCATCCGCGGCCGACAGCCGTCCGTTGGGTTCGCAGGTATAGCGCACGTTGTCCGCCGCGCCCGCATCGCCGCCGAGCATATAGATGCCGACGGCGTCGCCGTTGGCCCAAGTGTCGCCGGCGGCACGGGTGTAAGGGGTGATTTCAGCCGAAAAGTTCGCTTCGACGCCGGTCTCTCCCCCGCCCTTTTCGTTATCGTCGTCGCTGCAGCCGGCGGCCGTCAGCGCGGCGGCGGCCAGAAGCGCATAAAACGTCGTATGGATTGAACCTGTATATTTCATAATGGATTTATCTTTTTAAAGCGTGAGACATCAAATTACTGTACCTTGACGCAGCGTACCGACAAAACGGTATGGCGGTACTGGAGGTAGCTGGTCAGCGAGGTCTGATTATCGAAATTGTATCCGTAAGCGCAGCCCTCTTTGGTGATGCCGCCGGACAGACTCTCACCGGGAGTCGCCGCCCAATAGTATCCGAACATGCCGAGATAGCTCTGACCGCTGGATTCGAGCAGACCGGCGGCGGGCCAGTAGCCCAGATCCTCCCAGATCACTCCGTTGAGCCACGGGGCACCGACAGTCAAACAATTATACCACGGCGACGCGTTACCGAAGCCGGACACGGGAACCCGCCAGCCGCGGGGACACGGATCGAATTCGGTTTTCGAGCCGTCGGCGGCGCACCAGCGGTTCTGCCCCTGTTTTTTCTCGGTAGCATACCAGTCGTAGGGAAGGCCGAGGCCCTTGATGAGCGCCAGCGGCTCGTTGATCGAAGCCACGAGGTTGTCGCGGATCACGGCAGAATTGGCCTTGGTCGAGAAACCGACCTTGACGCCCACGCCGTTCCACACGGGGCGCGTAGCGATGTCCTCCCATTTCGCAGGACACGGAACCGGGTCCTTGCGGCCCCACTGATACTGGAGTCCCAGCGCATCGATATTGCCGTATTCGGCGTTCATCGCACCGAGGTTGCGGTCCATGAAGGTCCGGCCGTTCTTCGATTTCTGCGCTTCGGGAGCGTTGGGATCGTAATCGGTGATCCAGAGATGCCAGCTCCAGCGGATCTCGCCGCCGATCTCCAGCGCGAGCACCGCATTGCCGCAGGTCCGGGGCGTGGTGCGCACCTGAATAACGGCCTTCGAGCCGCTGCCCAGCACGGTGATCTGATCGTCGTTGAGCAGATAGCGCACGTCCTCCCAGACTACGCGGGCGCCCATGGCTCCCAGCATGCCGGTGCCGGCGCCCGCCAGCACTTCGTTCTTCTCCCAGACGCCGAAGGCTTTGCAAACGGGAATGTAGAGCGTCTCGCCCGGCGATACGACGTAACAGTTGGGGAGCAGTTCGGGATTTGCGAAAGCGGGCGTAACCAGCAGTTTGCGGACCTGACCGGCGGCCAGCGAGGTTTTGCCCGGATGCGTGTAGTCGAAAGCCGCGAAGCCGTTGCCCTCGACCTTCAGCAGGGCCTTGTCTTCGGCGATCTCCTGCGCCGGCAGGTAGGCGCGGAAAGCGTTGCCGCAGCGCGTCATCGCCACCGAAGCCGTCTTGGCGTCCACGGACTGCATTTCGGCATCTTGGGCCGCGGCCGCCAGCGAGAACACCGCTTTCGTGCGCACGTTCTGCACCGTCACGGCGTAATCGGTCAGTTTGTCGGCGTCCGCGACGAAGGCTTCGGCCAGCGCCAGTTTATGACGGAATACGAGTCTGATCTCGCCGTCGCGCTCGCTGAATCCCGCCGTGCGGGCCGTCATGAAGTCGGCTTCGGCAACCGAAGCGTCGTAGACGAGCGCCGTAGGATCGGCATTTTCAGCATAGGGATAATAGGCATAGAGGTCCATGACCTGCCCCTGCTCCATGTAATAGGATTTGGAGCCTTCCTCACGCCACGAACCGTCGGCCTGACGGACGAATTTGGCGTTCTGAATATAGTTGCCCGAAGCGGCCGGATAGGCCTGCGTTTCGGCTTCGGAGCGGATCACGGCGAAGAGGCCGATGGCGTCCCCCTCCACGAAGCGGGAAGCGTAAGCGACGTCCGTCTCGCTCTTGGTCCGGACCATATCCGCCGGCTCGGCGGTCAGACGGATCGCGGCGCGCGCAGGCGCGGGGTCGGCGGTCGGCTCCTTCTGGCAGGAGACGACCGAAGCGGCGCAGAAGAACAAGGCCGCAGTCAGCAAGAATCGACTGCTGAATAGTAAAGTTTTTTTCATATGAACAGCATTTAAAGGAATACGTCGGGATTCGGCGGCGGCACCGCCTGCGCAAAACAGGCATCCGCCAAGCAAAACAACCAAAGGATACGCACCGCCGCACCGGGCAGGCACCCCTCACTAACCTATTGACAAAAGTAAAAGAAGCCGGACGATTTATGAAACGCTCTTTTTCGGAATTCGTAAAAATTGACAAATTCCGAAAAAAAACAAACCCCGAAAAACGGGGTTGCGTTCAGAGCTGGTGCTCGCGGTGGAGTTTGAGCAGTTTCTCGCGGTACTTAGACGGCGGCATGCCGATCGCGCTCTGGAACGAAGTGTAGAAGGTTTGCAGATGGTTGTAGCCGAGCGTCTGGGCAAGCGCCTTGAGCGGCGTATCGTCATCGACGTCGGAAAGCCGCCGCACGGCCTCGTCGATACGGTAGCTGTTGACGTAGCTGCTGAAGGTCTTTCCGGCCTGCTGGTTGATCGCACGGGAGATATAGGTGCGGTTGGTGTCGAGCCGCTCGGCGAGCCGTTCGATGGTCAGGTCGTTCTGGCGGTAGACGCCTTCGGTCTGCATCAGGTACTCGATCCGGGCGAAGAGTTCGGCGTCGCGCACGGCGTGGTCGTCACGGTCGGGCGACGGCTTTTCGGTCTGCGGGGAGGTAGGGCCGGGGGGGGGCATGGCCGGCTGCGCGGCCTTTTTCTCCTTTTTCAGGAATTCGTACTGCTGCCGGACGATCTGCTTGTACATCTTGTCCTTGCGCCGGTAGAGGATATAGACCACCGTCGAAATGCCGACGGCGAAGAGCAGCAGCAACAGCAGCAGCTGGAATCGGCGCTGCTGACGGATGAGGTCGATTTCGCTCTTGCGCAGCATGTTCTCCTGCCGTTCGGCGTCGTACCTGACCCGCAGTTCGTTGATCGAACGCTCCCGCTCGACGTTGAAGATGCTGTCCGCCTGACTATGGTAGCTCTTGAAATAGTCCAGCGCCTCGCGGTAGCGGCCCAGCGCGGTCTCGGCCTCGGAAATACGCAGGTAAAGCTTATAGCGGTGCACGGCGTTGTTGCTCCGCTCCGAGAGTTCGATGCCCTGCCGGAGCACCGGAATCGCACGGGCGTACTCGCCCCGGTCGTTCAGGTAGGTTCCGTAGCTGAGGTAGGTCATCACGGCGGCGGTCACGACCTTTTGGTCGATGTGGTCGAGCGCCATCAGGTAATAGCGTTCGGCGCCCGCATCGTCGCCCTGCGCATGGAGGATATTGGCGTAGAGGCTGTAAAGCTCGGTGTGGTAGCCGAATTTATCGGTATCGGGAAGCGTCCGGAGGATGTATTCCAAAGCCCGGTTCTGATCGCCGAGCATGTAGTGCATGTAGGCGCTGATGACCGCACCGCCGAAAGCGAGGTAATCGTAACCCCACTCGGTGCCCAGCCGGTAGACCTCCTCGGCGTATTTCAGACCCGCGGGGTCGTTGCGCATGTAGTACGTATTGGCAAGATTGCACTGCGCCACCAGATAGAAGCGGTTCAGCGAGGCACTGCGGGCGTACTTCATCGCTTCGAGGAAATACTCGATGCCGCCGAAATAGTTCGTTTCGATGCTGACGGCATAGATTCCCAGCGCATTGTAAATCCGGCACAAGGCCACCGGGTCTTCGCACTGCCGCCCGCGGATCAAAGCCCGGTCGAGGTATATGCGGGTCGAGTCGCTGCCCTCGGCGAGCAGGTAGGACTGTCCAGAAAAGAGGTCGGCGTACATCAGCGCACGCTCGTCGTCGTGTGCGGCCCCGGCCCTGCGGAGACGCGAGACGTAGGGATGAATCGCGGCGAATTCGCTCCGCATGGTGTATTGGGAGCAGATTTCGACCAGCAGGTCTATGTCCTCAGGGTCCCGTTCCAGCCGTTCCAGCAGCACCGGCAGCGTATCGGCCTGAATCACCGCGGCATGCGAAGCCGCACCCTCCTGCGCGCGGACGGCAGGAAGTCCGAGAGACACGACGGCGGCCAATATGAACAAACGTCTGAGCATCGCTGAAGATCGGGAAACGGGCCGGACCGGAGTGCCGGCGCACACCGTTTTCACTCCGCTAAATTAATAAAAAAACCCGAAACCGACGGAAATGCGCCTTTTTAATCCGAAAAGCACTTCCGGAAAGCGGGCAAAAAACGGAGACGGAAATTCCGGACCCTTTCATGCGCAGGAACCGTACATCACCGCATGTCTGTCCGGCCGCACCGCACTGTCCGCGTCCGGCCACGCGCCTGCGGTTCCCGGTATGCCGGGGTTTTGCGGCGGAATGTCCTCCGGCCCGTGAAACGGAAATGTAACGGGGCCGTCATTTCAAAGTAACGACGGCCCCGTATATTTGCAGTGTGAAAACCGGACGAGGTTTTCCAAGTTGGTTTTAGGTTACATAAGTAGGTTAGTGGGAGATGCAGCGACGCGAGGTCGCGGCATCTTCGTTATTACGGCTATTTCTCCATGTCGTGCAGGTGGATTTCGAGGGCGCGGACCGAAATCTGGATTTCCCAGATCGACACGCCCAGCGAACCGATCAGCAGCAGCAACGCCGCGCCGAAGACATAGGCCGAAAGGACGAAAAATCCGACATACAGCAGGAACATCGTCACCACGCAGAGAAAAAGGCTCGAAACGCCCAGAATCTGCATCGTGCGCGTGAGGTGCAGGCGGCGGCGCAAGTTGTCGATCTGCGCGCGGGTGACTTTCGAGGGGTGCTGGAGGTGCTGCTCCTTGAGCGTGCGCACCAGCTGGGCGTACGACAGAAAACGGTTGGTGTAGGCCAGCAGAATCAGCGAGACGGCTGAAAAGAGCAGTGCGGGGGTCGTAAGAGTCAGTTCTTCCATGACGAATCGGTTTTGCGGAATTACGGTCGCCGTTTCCTGCCGCTTCGGGTCCGCGGCCGCAGAGCGTTCAGGCAGGGCCGAAGCGGCATCATGCCGGGCACGCATCTCTGCGGGCACTTAGCGGGGTGCATCTTAGCGGGGTGCATCTTAGCGGGGTGCATCTTAGCGGATGCGGCGCCAAAAACACGGGACGACTTCCGGGACAAAGGTACGAAATATTCCGGTCAATGCGCCCGGACCGACAAAACAGTGAGCGTTCGCCCCGGCAAAACGGCGTACATCCACCCGGCAAAACAGGGAAGGTCCGGTCGGGCAAAACAGCGTGCATCCGTCCCGGCAAACCAGCAAAGGTCCGCAACATACACCCGCCCCGGTAAAACAGCATACACCCGTCCCGGCAAAACTGCGGCGGGACCCGAAGGCAAGATGCGCGTTCGAGACCTCCGGGCCGTATTCCGCCGCATCGGTCGCACATATCGGCCCGCCGGAATCTGCGGCGGCACCGGTCCGCCGGGCCCGACGCTGCCGATGCCGCCCGATCCCGGTCAGCATTCGTCGCTGCAAAGCAGGGGCCAAACCGTAGGCCGAAGGACTCCATCCTGCAGAAAAAACGCTCCGGGGCGATATGGTCCGACAAATCGCAGGTATTTTTTAAGATTTTTTAAGAAAATGCGTCGCAGCGTTCGGTATTGTGAAAAAAATAACATACCTTTGCGCATCCCAAAGAAAACAATTTTAATCTCATTTTGACGAATAATAATTTATGGAATTGAACAAAACTTTTATCGACGGACTTTGGAGCAAGGAGATCAACGTGACGAGTTTCGTTCAGACGAACATCACCCCCTACGTGGGCGACGCCTCCTTCCTGCAGGGTCCCACCGACCGCACGAAGCACATCTGGAACCTCTGTCTCAAGGCCCTCGAAGAGGAGCGCGCCAACAACGGCGTCCGTTCGCTGGACAACAAGACCGTTTCGACCATCACTTCGCACAAAGCCGGCTACATCGACAAAGAACAGGAGCTGATCGTCGGTCTGCAGACCGACCAGCTGCTCAAGCGCGCCATCAAGCCCTTCGGCGGCATCAACGTCGTATCGCGCGCCTGCAAGGAGAACGGCGTGGAGGTCGACGAGAAGGTGAAGGACATCTTCACCCACTACCGCAAGACGCACAACGACGGCGTGTTCGACGTCTACACCGAGGAGATCCGCTCGTTCCGCTCGCTGGGCTTCCTGACGGGTCTTCCCGACAACTACGCCCGCGGCCGCATCATCGGCGACTACCGCCGTCTGGCCCTCTACGGCACCGACCGGCTGATCGAAGCCAAGACCGAGGACCTGCGCGGCCTGACCGGCCCGATGACCGACGCCCGCATCCGCCTGCGCGAAGAGGTCGCGGAGCAGATCAAGGCTCTCAAGGAGATCCGCACGATGGGCGAATACTACGGACTGGACCTGAGCCGTCCGGCGCACTCGGCGCAGGAGGCCGTACAGTGGGTCTACATGGCCTACCTCGCCGCCGTGAAGGAGCAGGACGGCGCCGCAATGTCGCTGGGCAACGTTTCGTCGTTCCTCGACATCTTCATCGAGTACGATCTGGCCCACGGCAACATCGACGAAGTGTTCGCGCAGGAGCTGATCGACCAGTTCGTCATCAAGCTCCGCATGGTGCGCCACCTCAGAATGCAGTCCTACAACGACATCTTCGCCGGCGACCCGACGTGGGTGACCGAAGCCATCGGCGGACGCTTCAACGACGGCCGCACGAAGGTGACCAAGACCTCGTTCCGTTTCCTGCAGACGCTCTACAACCTCGGCCCGTCGCCCGAACCCAACCTCACGATTCTGTGGAGCCCCGACCTGCCGCAGGGATTCAAGGATTTCTGCGCCAAGGTTTCGGCCGACACCAGCTCGATCCAGTACGAGAACGACGAGCTGATGCGCGAAGTGCGCCATTCGGACGACTACGGCATCGCCTGCTGCGTGTCGTATCAGGACATCGGCCGTCAGATCCAGTTCTTCGGCGCCCGCTGCAACTTGGCCAAGGCCCTGCTGCTGGCTCTGAACGGCGGCCGCTGCGAGAACACCGGCACGCTGATGGTCAAAGGCATTCCGGCGCTCACCGAGGGTCCGCTGCGCTTCGAAGAGGTGATGCGCAACTACAAGATGGTGCTCAAAGAGATCGCCCGCGTCTACAACGAGGCCATGAACATCATCCACTACATGCACGACAAGTACTACTACGAGAAGGCCCAGATGGCATTCGTCGACACCGATCCCCGCATCAATCTCGCCTACGGCGTGGCCGGTCTCTCGATCGCCCTCGACTCGCTCTCGGCCATCAAATACGCCAAGGTGACGGCGCGCCGCAACGAGCAGGGGCTCACCGACGGATTCGACATCGAGGGTGAATTCCCCTGCTTCGGCAACAACGACGACCGGGTGGACCACTTGGGCGTGGACCTCGTGTACTATTTCAGCGAGGAGCTGAAGAAGCTGCCCGTCTACAAGAACGCCCGTCCTACCCTCTCGCTGCTGACCATCACCTCGAACGTGATGTACGGCAAGAAGACCGGCGCGACGCCCGACGGACGCGCCAAAGGCGTGGCTTTCGCTCCGGGCGCCAACCCGATGCACGGACGCGACAAGAGCGGCGCGATCGCTTCGCTGGCCTCGGTGGCCAAGCTCCGCTACCGCGACTCGCAGGACGGCATCTCGAACACCTTCTCGATCGTCCCCAAATCGCTGGGTCCGACGCAGGAGGAGCGGATCGAGAACCTCGTGACGATGCTCGACGGCTACTTCACCAAGGGGGCGCACCACCTGAACGTGAACGTGCTGAACCGCGCGATGCTCGAAGACGCCATGGAGCACCCCGAAAACTATCCGCAGCTGACGATCCGCGTGTCGGGCTATGCCGTGAACTTCACCAAGCTGAGCCGCGAACACCAGCTGGAGGTCATCAGCCGCAGTTTCCACGAGCGGATGTAAGATGATAAAGGTACACTCCTACGAATCAATGGGAACATTCGACGGGCCGGGACTCCGGCTCGTCGTTTTCCTGCAGGGATGCAATTTCCGCTGTCTCTACTGCGCCAATCCCGACACGATCGACGCCTGCGGCGGCACGCCCACGTCCCCGGACGAGATACTCCGCATGGCCGTGGACCAGAAGCCCTTTTACGGACGGCGGGGCGGCGTGACCTTTTCGGGCGGCGAACCGACGTTTCAGGCCGCGGCGCTGGCGCCGCTGGTGCGCAGGCTCCGGGAGGCGGGCATCCACGTCTGCATCGACACGAACGGCAGCATCTGGAATCCGGCGGTCGAAGAGCTGCTGGGGCTGGCGGACCTGATCCTGCTCGACGTGAAGCAGGCCGATCCCGAACGCCACCTCGCGCTCACCGGGCGCGACAACGCCCGGACCCTGCGCACGGCGGCATGGCTCGAAGAACACGGCAAACCCTTCTGGCTCCGCTACGTGCTGGTGCCGGGCTACAGCGACGCCGAAGCCGACATCCGCACGCTGGGCGGGCGGCTCGGCGGCTACAGACAGATCGAACGGGTCGAGCTGCTGCCCTACCACACGCTCGGAGTTCACAAATACGAAGCGATGGGAAAGGAGTACAAGCTCTCGGACGTCAGGGAGAATACGCCGGAACAGCTGGACCGCGCGGCGGCGCTGCTGCGCGAATATTTCGCGAATGTGGTGGTGAACTGACGCCCCCGGCCTACTTCGGCGGCGGCCTGCCGAATTGCTACCAGCACTCCGCCTTGTCTTTCAACTCAGGAATCCGGTCACGCGTGTAGACCGGATTTTTGATGCCCTGCCGTTTCTGGGCGACGTAATCGGCCAGCAGCAGGAAAGCCTGACGCCCCAGCAGCAGGATAGCGGCGAGGTTGAAGAGGGTCATCAGCGCCATCGTAATGTCGGCAAGGCTCCACGCCAGATCGAGCGTGGCAAGGGCCCCGAACAGCACCATCGCCCCGACCAGCAGCCGGTAGAGGGTCAGTGCGCCCGGACGGCGGGTGATGAAGCGGATATTGGCTTCGCCGTAATAGTAGTTGCCGATGATACTGCTGAAAGCGAAGAGGAAGATCGCCACGGCGACGAAGACGCTGCCGACGGGGCCGATTTCGCTGACCAGCGCGGCCTGCGTAAGCCGGATGCCCGACAGCGATGCGTCGGGAACGCCGCCGAAAAGGATGATGAAAGCCGTGCAGGTGCAGATTACGAGCGTATCGGTGAAGACCCCAAGGGTCTGGATCAGCCCCTGCTTGACGGGATGCGAGACATGGGCCGTGGCGGCGACATTGGGCGCGGAACCCATGCCCGCCTCGTTGCTGAACAACCCCCGCTTGATGCCCTGCATCAGCGCGGCTCCCACGCCGCCGCCCATAGCCTGCTCCCAGCCGAAAGCATTGGCGACGATCAGCTCCACGACTTCGGGCAGCCGCCGGAAATTGAAGAGCACCACGCCCAGCGCAAGGGCGATATACCCCAGCGCCATGACCGGGACCACCACCCCGCTCACGCGGGCGATGCGGTGTATGCCGCCGAAGATAACGCCCAGCGTCAGCAGCGTCAGGGCGATGCCGACCCAATGGTGGTCGAAGCCGAAAGCGCCCTCCCATGCGGCGCAGATCGTGTTGCTCTGCACCGAATTGAAGGCGAAGCCGAACGTGACGGAGATCAGTACGGCGAAGACCACCCCCATCCAGCGCCGGCCCAGTCCCCGTTCCATATAATAGGCCGGACCGCCGATATAGGAATCCTTGCCGCGGCGTTTGTAGAGCTGGGCGAGGGTCGATTCGACGAAGGCGCTCGAAGCCCCCAGCAGGGCGATGATCCACATCCAGAAGACGGCTCCCGGACCGCCGACGGCGATCGCCGTGGCGACGCCCGCGAGATTGCCCGTACCGACGCGGCTCGCCAGCGAGACGGCGAAGGCCTGAAACGACGAGACATGCCGCTCGCCCCGCCGTCCGCCGCCCGCCGACTCCCCCAGCACGCGGAGCATCTCGCGCAGCATGCGGAACTGCACGCCGCGCGTACGCACGGTGAACCATACGGCGCAGCCTAACAGCAGGGCGACCAGCAGATAAGACCAGAGCACGTTATTGACCGAATCGATCCAGAAGAAAAGGGTTTGCATGGCGGAGATGTTTCGGACAAAGGTAGCAAAGTTAATGCTAAAACGGGAGAAGACCGGAATTCCGGTCTTCTCGAAGCAAATCATTCGGCGGCATCCATCCGGATCGTCTCCCCCGTCCGGCGGCTGCGTTCGGCGGCGTAGCAGATGCGGTGGCTCTCGATCGAATCGTCGATCGTGGTGAGGAACGGCCGCGAAGGGTCGCGGAGCGCGCGGATGAAATCGCCGATCAGCTGCAGGTCGGCCCCGGCGTGGAAGGGCTGTCCGGCGATGTCCGAGAAATCATAGGTCTCGGCATCCCCGCCGCGGAACCTGCGGACCCGCAGCGTACGTTCGTCGCCGTCGATCTCGCCGCCCGTCAGCCGGATGTGGGTCTTGCGGAAGTCGTCGTTGGTGAACATCTCCATCGAAAGGCTCATCGTCACCTCGTCGTCCATCTCCATCGAAAGCAGCTGGTGATCGACCACGTCGTTGTCGCAACGATAGACGCAGCGGCCCAGCATTCCCGTGCGCAGCTCCTCCAGAATCGTCGCATCGAGCGTCGCTCCGGGCGGCACGTCGAAGTTCGAGACCCAGTCGCGGCGGACGTAGTAGAGGTCGCGCGCCGAGAAGGGGCATTCGGATTCTATCCGGCAGTCGAGACACCGGGCGGCGGAGCCTTCGGGAGCGTTCTCCGCACGGAACCAGCGCAGCGACCCGAACGACGAGAGCCGGCGGCAGTGCGAACCCGTCAGCCACAGCAGGAAGTCGATGTCGTGACAGCACTTGGCCAGCAGGATCGGATTGGCTTCGCTCTCGCGCCGGAAGATGCCGCGCACGTAGCTGTGGGTGGCCCGGTCGAGTCCGACCGAAGCGGTATGGTTGACCGAAACGACGTGGCCCAGCCGGCCCGAAGCGACCAGTTCGCGGATCTTGGCGAAATAGGGATGGTAGCGCAGCACATGGCAGACGCCGACCAGCACGCCGCGCCGGCGGGCGCACCGGGCGATTTCGCGGCATTCGTCGAGACGCTGGGCGATCGGCTTTTCGAGCAGGACGTGGTATCCGGCGTCGATAGCCTTCACAGCCGGGTCGAAATGGGCGTTTTCGGGGGTCGAGATCAGCACCATGTCGGCATCGAGCCTCTCGGCGAAGAAGTCGTCGTAATGGGCGTAGCAATACTTGTCGGGAAGTCCGAAGGCGTCGGCCATGGCGCGGCGGCGCAGGTCGTTGACTTCGACGATCGCGGCCAACCGGAGCTGTTCGGGATTCCGGCGGGCGTATTCGAGGTATTTATGCGCCCGGTTGCCGGCGCCGATCACGACGATCCGCACGGGCCGGGAGAGGGTTGTTTCAGTTTTCATCGGATGTTGCGGAAATTACAGCGGCTGCCACGGCTCCGCCGTCCGCATCACGGCGTTCGATGCGGGAGGAAAGACGGATGCTAAGTTCGTAGAGCCAGTAAAGAGGTATGATAACCAGAATCAGGCTGAAAATGTCGGGCGGCGTGATGATCGCGGCGATCACCAGCAGGCCGACGAAAGCGTGCCGGCGGTAGCGTTTCAGAAACGACGACGAGACCAGCCCCATACGGGTCAGGAAGTAGACCAGCAGCGGCAGCTGGAACACCAGCGCCGAGGCCAGCGATGCGACGATGACGGTCGAAAGGTACTGATTGACGTCGATCATGTTGACGATCGAAGCGCTGGCTTCGTAATTGATGAAGAAGCTGACCGAGAGCGGCACGATGACGAAATAGCCGAAAAGCAGGCCCGTGAAGAAGCAGGCCGAGACCCAGAATACGAAGCGGTGCGTGGCGGCGATTTCGCGCTGCGTGAGCGCGGGCTTCACGAAACGCCAGAACTCCCAGAGGACGTAGGGCATGGCCAGCACGAGACCCGTCACGAACGAGATTTTCATGTGCAGGTTGAACTGCCCCGCCATGGCGGTATTGATAACCCGGAAATCGAGGTTCGAGACGTCGAACGCTTCGGGATTGACGCTCAGCGAAAGTCCTGTCAGACCGTTGATCCAGCCGCAGAGCGCGGCGAGGCCGTGTCCGGTCTCCAGCAGCAGCCGGTTGGTCGGGAAACCGGCGCTCTTGGGGCCGAAAAGCACCACGTCGATCAGGAAGTGCCGGGCGAAAAATGCGGCGACGGCGATCACGACGACAGCAGCGGCACCGCGCACCAAATGGGGGCGCAGCGCCGCGAAATGGGACCAGAAGTCCATCTCCGCGCTTTCGTTTCCGGCGTTGGGTTTCGACATATCGGTTCGTTGGGGAATTCGCGCCGTGCTCCGGACTATTTATCCGCCGGTTTGTCTCCGGGGACATCCGCCGGATTCGGCTTCTTGTTTTCGGACGAATAGTCCGTATTCATGGCGTCCTTGAACTCCCGCACGCCGCGGCCCATGCCGCGCATCAGTTCGGGGATTTTCGCGCCGCCGAAGAGCAGTATCACGACGAATACGATAATCAGCAACTGGCCGTATCCGATCATACAGGGTCATTAGTGTCCACTAAAAAATCATAAGAGTACTTTGAAATTATTGAAATTCAAT
>ERZ838118.2275-NODE-2275-length-20802-cov-5.753458_pt1 | contig 20802 bp, 18 predicted proteins | sample MGYA00519863_ERZ838118 | MGnify/ENA primary metagenome ERZ838118 (study PRJEB31850, sample SAMEA3708827) | human gut metagenome | biome: human gut; feature: human-associated habitat; material: faeces | place: China | collected 2014 ...
AAGCAGACGGGTATATGACGCGTTCGCAGAAAAATATTCCTCATATGAAGCATTTCGTTCCTATGACCGTGCGGCCAGGGCCAAGCGCCTGGCCTTCGCACCGGAGAGAAGATAACCAGGAGATATATTGTGACTCCCAAAGTCAGTGTGATCATGCCCACCTACAGAGTGGAACCATATTTTGAGCAAGCCCTGCTCAGCGTTGTAGACCAGACTTTGCGCGACATAGAAATCATCCCTGTGGATGATGGCAGTCCCGACAACTGCGGCGCCATTATGGACGCCTATGCCACCAAGGATCCTCGGATCAAACCTATTCATCAGCCTAACGGCGGATATGGAAAAGCTATTAATGCCGGTCTGTACGCCGCCACTGGTGAGTATATAGCCATTGTCGAAACAGACGACTGGATCGAGCCGGATATGCTTGAGACATTGTACTCAGCGGCGAAAAAGGGCGATCATCCCATTGTGAAAGGCTCGTTTTACAAGCACGAAGCAGGGCGCGGCCCCTATGTCTGTGGAATGAAGCATATCACCGGAGGAAGAGAAGAGTACGCATGCCCGGCTAACGATTTACATCTGGTTATCTTTGAATCTTCTATCTGGACAGCCCTGTACCGTCGGGACTTCATTGAGATGAATGGCCTTGTTATGCTGGAAACAACAGGCGCGGCGTATCAGGACGTGGTTTGGAAATTTTCAGTGTATTCGCTGCTCGATACGGTGTTACTCATTGACAAGCCTGTATACCATTACCGCGTTATGGCCCAAGGCTCGTCCAGTGCGAGCTCTACCAAGGCAAACGCCATGTTCGTAAACTACAAGTTCATCCGCGATTTCCTGGAAAAGCACGGCAGCTTCGAACGCTTTAAAGATGGTTATTACGCGCACCAGTTCCTAGATTTGGTATTCCACAGCAAACGGCTAAAAGGCGAAGCACTTGAGGAGTTCCGTAATAAAGCGCGAACGATGATCTCCGAAGCGACAGAAATTGGCATCTCCCTGAATGGCCTGCGTTTTCACCCTGATGTTAACGACTATGTACAGCGAGAAGTCAAGCCGGTATGGGATTGGGTACTGGAGAAAACGACACATCCGCAAACTTCTTCCTTGCCCCCTCTCACATACGAAGCATCCCCGACATCTTTACGATTCAAGGTTAAGCGTCGCATAAAAGATGTGCTTATCCGTTGGGTGCGCAAACCCTTTTTTGCATTGTTTTTGAAACCACTGGCGCACCAACTTGACGCCATTTCTTGGGAAGCCGGAAATCACGCAAAGGCGCTGGCATCACAAGGTGAAGCCTTAGCTTCATTGCACAACGTTGTCGACAAAACACACCGGAAGCTGGACGTTCTTCTTGCCGGAGCCAGAAAGGAAATGACCGATAGCCTATACGCTAAGGTCATAACCCATCCCTCCGGACAGTTCGCTTATTACCTGCGGGCTAACCGGGACATCCTTCCTAAACGAATCGAACGTCTGAAATCCGGTATGGACGAGGCCAGTTGCTTCCAAGTGGATCGCTACTTCAAACTGTTCTCCCTTCTTCCACAAATGACCAAGACAGAAGAAACATACATCTTCCCTCTCTCTATGGATATATTTAGCGACGAAGAACGCTTCATTCTTGCGAATAAAGAGGTATTGTTGGCAAAGATGCGGGAGGCATATGCAAACCTGGATATGTCCGAAGTGCCTATAGGTTTCAATAACATGTACTTTGAGTGCGGGGTGCAGCTTGTGCCTTATCGGCTGACAGAAAAATTCGCCGGAACCATAGCTCTGGACTGCGGTGCCTGGGTTGGAGACAGCGCTATTCCCCTTGCGCGTTACGGGTTCAAAGAAGTACATAGCTTTGAACCGATTCCCGAGACCTATACCATCCTCAAGCGCAATATCGAAAAAAACAATCTAGGCAAATGGATCAAGCCGCATCAATGCGCGGTGGATGCCGAAAGGGGCACTCTGAACTTTCTCAATATTGGAAAAGACGGGCAGGGTTCTTTGGCCAGTGACAACGGAACCGTAAAATGCCACTGCGTCACCATTGACGATTTTTGCAAAAAGCTAGAGCAGCCCGTCGGGCTCATCAAGCTTGACATCGAAGGACGCGAGGTGCCCGCGCTGCATGGCGCGGTGGATACCATCAAAAAGTATAAGCCAGTGTTGCTGGTGTCTGTCTATCATACCTGGGTGGATCCGGAACAGATTTTCACAGCCAAAGAATTCATTGAAAATCTTAATCTCGGATATGAATTCCAATTCAAGTGGATGCAGCCGGAAATTTCAATGATCTACGAGTATATTTTGGTTTGTTATTGCAAAGACAGAATCAAATAATCTGAACCAGAATTGGAGAATTGCCGACATGAATTTAAAAAAACTGAAAGACATTATAAACCACTGGATTCGCTATCCCCTCATCCGTTTTCTGTCACAGCCATTACTAAATCAGACAGCCGACTTAGCAGACCGACTTGCCGCGCTTGACCAGCACGTCGATATAGGCAAGTGTCTCAATCAACTGGACGAATTAAGAAGCGACCTGACTCAGATCAATGAAACAGCTACATCCGGGTTTTCTGAACAAAAAAAGTTTAATGGATATATTGCTCAGGAGCTCTTGTTTAAGACTCATGTATCGATGATGTGTGGCAATTTGCCTGCCGTCTTTGCCGCCATGAAGAATGATCCGGAATTCAACAAAAAAGTTGAGGAGTTTTCTTCAGAGATAGATGAAGAAAGCAGGAATCATTTGGGACTCTGGCTCAAGAAGGCAAGAATGCTTCCAAGATATTACGGAAACGAAACTGGTGTCGAAGCTCTACAGAGATTCAACTTGCCTCATGCGGCAGGACTACTTAGTCCGGAAGATCTTTTCTTGGTCACCAACAAAGATAAAATATTAATTGATATAACAAGTATTTATAAAGAATCTTACGATATTTCCGAGATTCCCATCTCTCTGCATGTTCATTATTATAACAACGGCCTTATTTATATTCCGGACAGCGTGCTTGAACATGCGCGCGGAACAATCGCTCTAGACTGTGGAGCATGGGTTGGCGATACGGCCGTTATGCTGCATACGTATGGATTTGACGCCATACACTGCTTTGAACCGAATCCCTCCACGTTTGCCGCCCTTTGTGACAATGTGACGCGCAACAAAGATAATGGGGTCTTTATCTGCCACAACAAGGCTGTGGGTGACAAGTTCGCGACATTGCACATGGAAGGTGCTGGGTACTTAGGCGGCGGGTCGAGGATAGTCGAGGATGGAACTATCGAGGTTGAATGCGTTGTCCTGGATGACTTTTGGAAAGAGTCCGGAAGAATCGGGCTGATCAAATTCGATGTTGAAGGATTTGAAGAAGCCGCGCTTCGCGGAGCTGAGGGGCTTATTCGCAAGCACAAACCTATTCTGCTCGTTGCTGCATACCACGAATGGGCGGCTCCGGGGCAAATGTTCGAATTGTTTAGATACATAAAAAGTTTGGACCTAGGATACCGATTCATATTTCGCGGTATGGCCCCCGACTATGGCCTTGTCTATGAATATGATCTTATCTGCTATGTTCCTTGTTAAATGTAATAAATTGAGTACTCCAGTAATTGCGTAACAATTAAAAATAACTAATAAATAAGGCTCTCCGATGTTTACTGTAAAAATTAACGATATTTGTGTCCCCGGTAGAGGAGTAAAAACGGAGGGAGTAGAGAGATGGAAGTGGAAAAATTTTTTGTACTTGGACTTAGTTAACTCCCCATGGAAGCTGCAGAGCTAGAGACCCGATACGGACAAGAAGCATTTTGAGCTGCGCCTTAAAATTAGTGCCGAGCACGGGCAAATACCCGTGTCCGACATGCGGTTCTTTGTGCGCGGCACACGACTTTGAAGATATGCTCTGGCGGCATCTGAACGTCTTCCAGCATTCCTGTTTTCTTACAGCGAAAGTGCCGAGGGTGAAGTGTGTCCCGATCACAGCGTCCATAGGACGAATGTGCGGATTTACCTTGCTGCTTGAGGAAGAGCTCATAGAGCTTGTCTGGGAAAGGCCGGTACCTGCCGTTGCTCGCCATATAGGCAACAATAAATGCATATAGCGCATCATCCGTCATTATGTGTTGCGGGCAACGAACGGGCTGACCTTTTAGACGTGTATGACATGGTTCTGGATGAGACCACTTCCAAACGGGGGATCGCTATAGGGAGCAGCTCGGTCATTTTTGCAGTTTCCGCAAGGGCAAGGAACGCCTTAAAACCTTTGTCGAATATTTGAAGCGGCACAATGGTACCGCCCAAAACATTAATTAAGATGGTCTGCGACATATCTCCGGCTTTCATTGCCACCGTCTGCGACGAATTTCCCCGCTCCACGCTGACGGAGGGCTAGTTTCATGTGGTGCCGTTGTTTGCAAAAGGCATGGATGATGTGCGCAAACTTGAGACCAAACACGTGAAGCGACCTGACGGAGCTGTTGAAGACGCCATTTAAGAAAGGTGGTCCGGTTATTCGGGCAGGCGATAGCGATTCCTTAGCGTGCCTTTCTTCTCATCAGGTTACCTTTACTGGGTCCTGTTCATAGTAGCGGTCAGGGGTTTAACCCGTTGAGGCTGCTGTGAGGCCGAAGTCGGTTGTAGAAGTGCTCCATCTGCCAATGCCCGACGGACTTCAGAGCCTGTTTCAAAGGCGTTTAGGTAGACGCACACTTAAGAGGCTTCGCCATAGACGTTCAATAAAACATGTTGCCCAGCCAGCGGCCACGACCGTACATGGAAATGCGATGCCATTCTCTCGCAATACATTGGTAAAGGCAAAACGGGTAAACTAACTGCCCTGATCGATGTTGAACATATCGGGATTACCGTATTTGGCCAAGGCTCCTTCCAGGGCAGAAACGCAAAAATCCGCGTACATGGTACTGGACGGCCTTCAAGACAATACCTTTCTGCTTCATAATAGCCACTAGATACAGAAAGCCTATGCATGGGACATAGATGATGTCCGCACGCCAGACATGATTGGGCCTAGTAATGGCCAGGTCATGCAACAGGCACGGATAATGCTTGCGTTCCGGTACGGAATGCTGATCTTGGATTTCTGATGCACAGCTATCAGGCGTATAAGACGCCGGACGCGCTTTAATCCTGCTCCATCCCCCTGCAGCACCAGGTATTCGCGCACCTGACGCCCCCAGAAAAGGCCATGCCTTGCCGGGAGATGTTCACCGTTTCCCCCCCAAGCTTCGGCCTAAAAATCGCGTCCCACGGTGAACTGGCCGATTCTGGCATGAAGGGCGTGAAGCTGTTTTTCCCTTTGGGCCTCTTCCTTCTTGACTTCATCGAAAAATGCCCGATACCGATACTTTGAGCTGCCTCATCCACTTATAGATGAGAGTCTGGTGGACACCGAATTCGGAACATGGCTCAGTAATGGTCTTCTGGCTGGAAAGGGCTGCCATTGCCACCTTGGCCCGGGTGTAGCTATCACACCTGTCCGAACTTTGGGGAGCACTTCTCCTGTGCTGGCCTTCGACATGATTCAGTCAACGCTTACCTAAAAAAGCCCATTTCCCTCCCCAATATCTCCACTCCCCCTCCCCCGCGCATCAACCGCTCGAGGTGACTTTCCTGACCAGCAGGTTGTCGTGGGGAAGAACGGCACGATCGGGCGTGAGCAGCTCGCGCCCCCGGGCCACGAGGGCGGTGCACTCGCGGATGCCGAGGTATTTGAGCAGCTGTTTCACATTCTTGACCTTGTGGCGGGGGATTTCGAGAACCTGTTCCTCTGGCTGGAGCAGGACCGTCACGTTGGGTATTTCAAAAGGCAGAGGCTGATCCATTGCTATCCCTTTTTTATGCGAATATGCCCCGGAATGGGGACATCAGAGTACGTCGCTTCGCGCCAAAAGGAAAGTCTCCCGATAGGAAAGGAAGGATTGTCACGGAACGGAGGACCGGACCTCTTGACCCCTGCCCCGCTTTCACTTAGCGTAACGGATCGCAACGCTTCATCTACCGGAGCGTACAAACGAATTCACCCTGCGGGGTTGTAGAGGTAATCCCATGCTTCAGAAAACGGAATTCATCTGGTTTGACGGAAAGCTGGTCCCTTGGGATCAGGCCCAGGTCCATGTGCTTGCCCACGGTCTGCATTACGGCACCGGCGTCTTTGAAGGCATTCGCGCCTACGCCTGCCCCGACGGTTCTTCCGCCGTCTTCCGTCTACCGGAGCATTCCAAGCGCCTCGTCAATTCCGCCAAAATCCTTGGCATCGACATGCCCTATACCGCCGACGAAATTTCCAAGGCGATCGTCGAAACCGTTGTGGCCAACAAGCTTTCCGAAGGCTACATCCGTCCCCTCGCCTTTGCCGGCGAAGGCGACATGGGCGTGTTCCCCGGCAACAACCCCACGCACGTCATCATCGCCGTGTGGCCTTGGGGCGCCTACCTCGGAGCCGAAGCCCTCGAAAAGGGCATCCGCATCAAGACCAGCTCCTTCGCCCGTATGCACGTCAACACCCTGATGAGCAAGGCCAAGGCCGCCGGCAACTATGTGAACTCCGTGCTCGCCAAGATGGAAGTCAAACAGGACGGTTATGACGAAGCCCTGATGCTCGACACCAACGGCTACGTCTGCGAAGCGACCGGCGAAAACTTCTTCATCGTCCGCAACGGCGTGATCAAGACCCCGCCGCTGACCGCCATCCTCGACGGCATCACCCGCGACTCCATCATCAAGATCGCCCGCGATCTCGGCTACACCGTGGAAGAACAGCTGTTCACCCGCGATGAAGTCTATTATGCCGACGAAGCGTTCTTCAGCGGCACCGCCGCCGAATTGACGCCCATCCGCGAACTCGACAACCGCACCATCGGCGAAGGCCATGCCGGCCCGGTGACCAAAGCCCTTCAGGCCGCCTACTTCAAGGCGATCAAGGGGCAGGATCCCCGCTACGGCCACTGGCTGACCAACTACAAGTTCTAAAGCCGCCCACGGGGGAGGGCAACCTCCCCCGTTCCGGCTCCGCCACACAGCGCAACCCAATACCGCATGAGTCACGCATCCCTCGCAGCCCGCTACCGTCCGCAGACATTCGCTGAAGTGACGGGACAGGAAACCGTCAAGGCCATCCTTTCCCGCGCCGCCGCGGAAGACAAGGTTGCGCCCGCCTACCTGCTGAGCGGGACCCGGGGCGTGGGCAAGACCACCATCGCCCGTATTTTCGCCAAGGCGCTGAATTGCGTGCACGCCCCCACCGGCGAGCCCTGCAACCAGTGCGAGCAGTGCCGCCGCATCACGATGGGCAACCACGTGGACGTGGTGGAAATCGACGGCGCGTCCAACCGCGGCATCGACGACGCCCGCCGCCTGCGCGAGGCCATCGCCTACGCGCCGATGGAAGGCCGCTACAAGGTCTTCATCATCGACGAAGCGCACATGCTCACGCGCGAATCCTTCAACGCCCTGCTCAAGACGCTGGAAGAACCGCCGCCACGCGCAACGTTCATCCTCGCCACCACCGAGGCCCACAAATTTCCGATCACGATCGTCAGCCGCTGCCAGCATTTCATTTTCAAGGCCATCCCCGAAGCCGAACTGGTGGCCCATCTGACGCGCGTGCTCAACAAGGAAGGCATCCCGTTCGAGGAAAACGCCGTCCGCCTCCTTGCGCGCCGTGCCGCCGGAAGCGTGCGCGACAGCATGTCCCTGCTCGGCCAGACGCTGGCCCTCGGCGGCGACCACCTGACCGAAGCCTCCACCCGCAGCGTGCTCGGCCTTGCCGGACAGGAGCTTTATGAGCGCCTTCTCAACGCACTCAAGGCTCAGGACTGCCTCGCCGTTGCCGCGCTGACGCAGGAATTGCTGGAGCGTGGCGTGGATCTCGGCTTTTTCCTCCGCGAACTGACCACGTTGTGGCGTAATTTGTTCCTCATCCGCCAGGCCGGGGCCGCGGCCACCGCCGCGCTCGACATGCCGGACGCGGAAAAGCAGCGCCTGCTGGACCTCGCGCCGCAGTTCGATCCCGCGTATATCCATGCCGCGTGGCAAATGGTGCTCGAAAGCCAGCGGCAGGTGCTCACCAGCCTTGAGCCTTCCGCCGCGCTGGAACTGCTGCTCCTGAACCTCGCCCTGCTGCCGCGCCTCGTATCGTTGGAAACCCTCTCCCGCACCACGGTCGCCCCGGCTTCCGGGACACCCGCCGCTCCCGCGCCGTCCGCACCTGCCGCGCCTCCGGCCCCGGCAAGCCCAGCCCCGGCGTCCTCGTCGCCCGTCTCTTCCGCGCCTGTGACCTCCGTGCGGCCTGTACCTGCCGCCCCGGTTTCATCTCCGTCCGCGCCTGCCGCGGCACCGGTGCAGCCCACGTTTTCCGGGACCCAGCCCCCCTCGGCAAAACCTTCGCAAACTTCGGCGATCCCCCCGCGCCCCGCTCCGGCAGCGTCCCGTACGCCGGTTCCGCCCCGCCCTGTGGCGGCCCCCGCCGTTCCAGCCCGGCCTGCCGCCCCGCAAGGCACGCCGCCGTGGGAAACAGCTACTCCGGCCCCCTCGGAGCAGTCTGAACCTTCCGCAACGGTCGCGCCCACAGACGCCCCGCACCCTCTGGACACCGCTCCGGCGAAGGATGCCGTCTCCGCAAGATCCAAGAAAAAACATGCTTCCACCGTGCCCGCGCCCTCGGAGGCATGGATGGACTTCGTGGAGTTTTGCCGCAAGAACCAGAGCGACGTCACGTTGTCCCTTCCGGCGCTCACACAGGCGAACGGCGTATTTTCGGAAGGAGTCCTGACGCTTGCCACAACCAGCGCCATCCAGTATGAACAGCTTTCGGCCCCTTCCCGGCTCTCCGAGCTGGAACGGCTGGCCAGCGACTATTCCGGCAAGGCTGTCTCTGTACAGGTGTCCGCCCCGGAACGGCTGCACAAGACCGAGGCCGAACTCAAAAAAGAATTTGCCTCCCACCCCGTGATCAAGTCTCTCACCGAGACTTTCGGCGCTTCTCTCATTCGGTGTATCCCGGTGGAGCACACACGGAGTTGAAGGAACCCTCGGAGGTTCCTCGGGAAACCTCTCCCCAACCGATCCTTTCAAGGAGACCGTAATGCGCAACATGAATGATCTTGTACGCCAAGCCGGCGTCATGCAGAACAAAATCGCCAAGATGCAGCAGGAAATGGCCGAACGTACCGTTGAAGCCTCCAGCGGGGGCGGCATGGTCAAAGTCGTCGCCACCTGTAAGCAGGACATCGTGTCCATCACCATCGATCCCAAAGCCCTCGAAGGCGGCGATGTGGAAATGCTTCAGGATCTCGTCCTGACCGCCGTCAACGAAGCCGTCCGTATCGGACGCGCCACGATGGACCGCGAAGTCAGCGCCATCACCGGCGGCATCAAGCTGCCCGGCATCATTTAAGGATATTGGGGAAGGTGAGGAGGCACCTTTCTGAAGAAAGGCTTCCTCCTCACCCTCCCCACCTCCCCTCCTTCCCAAGGCTTTTGCGTTTTTGGGACGGGGAGGGGCGAAGGACATGCGTTTTGCCCCCGGTGGGCTGCCAGTCGCCCGTCGTCCAACCGTGGATGGCGGGTTGTCGCGTCCCTGAGGGCGGCCTTTCCCCCATCCCCACTCCCTCCTTCCCCGAACGAGTCCCCGTTCCCGAAGCAATACGCGGAACAGGGATTCGATAACGTCAAAAGTTTTGGGAAGGAGAGGGGGAGTTTTTGGGGAGGGGAGGACGACCGGATGGCGCCCCCCGAACGGGCCGTACCCGTTGACACGTCTCCGAGGCTTACGGGCATCGACAGCAACGCTGGGAGCCTTTCTGAAGAAAGATTCCCCCTCCCCCAATTTTCTGTCCACCCAAACGAGGAAGTATGGACCACAGAATCCCTGAACCGCTGAAGGCGCTCGTGGAGCAGCTGGCGCGGCTGCCCGGCCTTGGGCCCAAATCGGCCATGCGCGTGGCCATGACGCTGCTCAAGTGGCCGGAAGCCGAAACGCGGCGGCTCGGCAAGGGCATCCACGACCTGCGCGACAACCTGCGGCTGTGCTCCCGCTGCGGGGCATTGACGGAAACCGATCCCTGCAACGTCTGTTCGGACAAGGAACGCGACGACTCGCTGCTGTGCGTGGTCGCGGAATGGGACAGTATGCTCACGCTGGAAGAAGGCGCGTTCTACAAGGGCCGCTACCTTATTCTGGGCGGCCTGCTGGCTCCGCTCGATAACCTGAGCGCCGAAAGCCTCGAGCTCGATCGGCTCACCAAGCGTCTGGAAGAAGGGCAGGTGCGTGAAGTCGTGCTCGCCCTCGGCGCCACCGTTGAAGCGGAAACCACGGGCGCGCTCGTCAGGAGCCTCGTCAACCGCCGCTTCCCCGGCGTGACCGTCACCCGGCTCGCGCAGGGCATCCCGCTCGGCGCGGAAGTGAAGTTCATGGACCGCGAAACCCTGCGCCAGTCGCTCCAGTACCGGCAGGAAATCCGCTGAGGTTGCAATGCCGGGCACTTGCGCCATAGCCTTTTAATGACTATTATCCCAAAAGGTATTTCAGAGTTCTCTTACCCCCATTTTTTACGGAGGTTTTATTCAATGGAAAGCTTGCGCGATTCCACTCGGTCAACCAGTATCAGCGTCGCATCCGTCTTCATGCGCCATGTGTACCAGTGGATGACGGTCGGCCTGCTTGTCACGGCGGGGACCGCCTTTTTCGTCGCGTCCTCCCCGGCTCTTCTGTCCGCCATCTTCGGCAACACCTTCGGCCTGATCATCCTCGCCATCGCCGTGTTCGCCATGCCGCTGGTCCTGAGCGGCATGATCTCCCGGCTGTCCGCGTTTGCCGCCACCGCTCTCTTCGTCGTCTACAGCGCACTGATGGGCGCGTTCCTGTCCTCGGTACTGCTTGTGTATACGGGCGCTTCCGTCATGTCCACGTTCGTCACCTGCGCAGCCATGTTCGGCGGAATGAGCATCTACGGCACCGTCACCAAACGTGATCTCACCGGCATGGGCAGCTTCATGATGATGGGCCTGTTCGGGCTGATCATCGCCATGATCGTCAATATTTTCCTCCAGAGCTCGGCCATGACCTTCGTGATCAGCGCCCTCGGCGTGGTCATCTTCACCGGCCTGACCGCTTACGACACCCAAAAGATCCGCGCCTTCGGCGAAAACGCCCCGCTCGACGACGCCACAGCCATCCGCCGCGGCGCTCTGCTCGGCGCGCTGACCCTCTACCTCGACTTCATCAACCTGTTCCTGATGCTGCTCCGCCTCATGGGCGACCGCCGCTAACCGGATCGACTCTGGGGAGCCGTCCCCTTACGCCCGCCGGAGCCGCTCCGGCGGGCAACGGGAGCCTTTCATGACCGCATCCGGGATGTGAAAGGCTTTTTTGCTACCCGACACAGGAAACGCGCATGGCTTCCAAGCAACGCAAGCGGCGCAGGAAACGCCGCGCCGTCAAAAAAGCCCCTCCGCTTCCTCCCGTTTCCGCACAAGCCGAGGAGGAGAAGGCCCGAACCCGAGGACGGCGTTCCGCCAAAGGCTGGCGTGCCTGTCTTTTCGGAATCGGCCTCCTCTGCGCCCTGTGGACCGCCCTTGCCGTTTCCCTGCCACCCACGGTGCTGCGCGGCGTCGTGGAAAGCCAGCTCTCGGAGGCCGTCAACGCCCCCGTCACCATCGAATCCCTTTCGGTCAACCCGTTTACCCTCGGCATTGCCGTGCGCGGCGTCCGTGTCCCCTACCTTGAAGAGACGGGAACGCCCGACGGCGCGTTGCTGACCATCGAACGGCTGGACATCCGGCCACGCCTCCGGCTTTTCGCGGACGCCGCCCCCATTCAGGCCGCCCTCCGCGTGTACAATCCGGTACTCGACATCACCTATCTCGGCAATGGGTTGTTTTCCTTCTCCAAACTGCTGCCCGCGCCGAGCGGGGCCGACACCGCCCCTGATGCCCCGCTTTTCGCCCTGAGCGATCTTGATCTGAAAGGCGGGACCATCCTGCTCCGCGACGGCCCTGTCGGCATGGTCCACACGGTCAGCGACGTGAACTTTCATGTCCCGCTCCTGCGCTCGGCGGACCTCCCGTTTGCGCCCACGCTCTCCGCGCTGGTCAACGGCACGCGCATCGACGTGGAAGGCCGTACCGAGCCCGATGCCGAAACGCTCCGCACCACCTTCGCCATCCACACGGCTCCGCTGCACATGGAGCATTTCAAACGCTACCTGTCCGATTTCACGCCCCTGAACCTGAACAGCGGCACGGTGGCGCTCGACATGCTCTTCACCCTGTCGCAGCCGCATCTGGGGCGGGTGGAGAGCAGCCTGTCCGGCACGGTCAAGGTCGAGGATGCGGAAATCGCCACCCCGGAAGGGACCATTGTGGGCAGGCTCCGCCGGGGGCAGGCCGCCCTGAAAGATTTTACGCTGTCCGAGCGGCGCATCCGTCTGGACGAGATGGAACTCGACGGCCTGTACCTGCGCGTCGGCCGCGACAAGGCCGGGCGCATCGACTGGGTGGACTGGCTGAGCGGGACGGACGCGAACCCAGAAAACATTTCGCCCGAAACGCCGTTCGTGGTTGAAGGCGCGGACCTCATCCTCAGGAACTCCGATTTCACATGGGTCGACGCCAGCCTTGCGGATACGCAGCAGATCGAGATCACCGGCGTGGACGGACGCATCGCGGAATACTCGACCCGCCCCGGTGCGCGCACGGCCATGCGCCTCTCCTTCGGCATCAGCACGGAAGGAGTGCTCGCGGTGGACGGCGAAGGCACGCTCACCCCCCCGAGCCTCAACGCCTCCCTGTGGGTGGACGACCTGCCGCTCATCGTGCTCCGCCCCCTGCTTGGGGAAACGCCCCTCAACGACATTCTGGGGCGCATTGCGATTAAGGGCGGCGTCCGCTTCGGTTCTGACGGAAAAACGCCCCAAACGCCCGCCGCCCCTGCCTCAGCAACCTCCCTCGCCGTCACCGGTGCCGAAGCCTCGGTGAGCGCACTGTCCTTCGGGCGCGGCAACAGCCTTTCCGCCGCCGACCGCAAGGCCGGGAAGGACGCCGGTTCGCCCGCCGTCCGGATACGGGCGCTCACCTTCAATGGCCTGCATTTTGACACACAAGCCCGTTCCGCCTCGGTCAAAACCCTGTCCGTCGAAGCCCCCGAAGTGCGCGTGACCTCTTCCGGCGGCATGGGGCTGGCAATCCCCGGCGCAAAGCCGTCCGCAGCCAACCCCGCTCCCGCCCTCAAAACACGCCTCCCCGAGGGGATGTTCACCGCCGCCCTGCCGGACGCCGCAAAAGCCTTCCTCTCCGACTGGAAGCTCAAGGCCGGCGGTTTCCGCATCGCCGGGGGCAGGCTGGAGCATGTCGCCGCAGGGAAAGCCGAAAAGCTCATCTCCAGCCTCGATCTGGAAACAGGGCCTCTTTCCGGCGACCTGGCCGATACCATCAGTTTGACCCTGCGCGCCCGTGGGACATCGTCCGACAGACTGAACCTCAAAGGGACATTGCGCCCCGTCCCCCTGCGCTTCTCCGCCAGCATGGACGCTGCGGATCTGCCCCTCGAATGGCTCGGTCCGCCCCTGCGCGCCTCCACAAACCTCTCCCCGTCCGGCAGGCTCTCCGCGAACCTCGACGCCACGATCACAGAGGAAAAGGGGAAAGACCTCGGCATACAGGCTTCGGGTTCCCTTACCGTGCGCGACCTCCGGCTCAAGGACGCCCGTACCGAGAAAGTGTATGCCGTGCTCCGCCGCCTTTCCGCGGACACGTTCCGCTTTTCTTCGGCTTCCTCAAGCTTCGAGGCCAAGGAAATGCTGCTGGACCTCCTGCGCATGGACGTGGCCCTCAATGCCGACAAGACGCTGGACATCCTGGAGTGCGTCCCGAAAAAACAGACGGGGCAAGAGCCCTCCTCCCCCTTCCGTTTTTCCGTGGCGTCCCTGAGGCTTCAAGACGCCGCCCTGCTGTTCCGGGATCAGGCCCACGGCTCCGTCTCCGCCGTTCAGGATATCAACGCGACGGTCAGCGGCCTTTCCTCATCCGGGGGCTTGTCCGACATCGTCTTGACCGGACAGATCGGGGGCGCGCCCATTACGCTGTCCGGCTCCTGCAATCCGTTCTCCACCCCTCCGGCGGCCAAACTGGCCTTCACCGCCAAAGGCGTGGATCTCGCCCGCTATTCCGCCTATACGCGGGCCTATCTGGGGTATCCCGTCGTGCAGGGGCGCCTTGATCTTGAAAGCGCCTTCGCCACGTCCGGCTGGACATTCTCTCTCGACAACCATATCCGGCTGGAAAAGCCCGTGCTCGGCCCCAAGGACACACGGCCCGGCGCGCCGGACTACCCCGTCTCCCTCGGCTTTGCCCTGCTGGAAGATCTGCGCGGCAACATCGCGCTGGATCTCCCCATTTCCGGGAGGCTCGACGACGCCGCGCTGCAGGTCGGCGGGCTGGTGGGCAAGGCGCTCGGCGGACTGTTCACCAAGGTCGTGACCTCACCCTTCGCGCTGCTCGGCGGCATCATCGGGCTCGTGACGCCGGGCGATCCAGCGCTTCAGGTCATCGCCTTCCCTCCCGGCGACACCCGCATCAACCCCGCCGCCCAAGGGCGCCTCAAGCGCATCGCCAAAGCGCTTGAAGAGCGCCCTCGCGTCAAAATCGAACTCATCGGCATGTATGAGCCAGCCAGCGACACGCGCGGCCTGAAACGCCTACGGGTCCTCCGCAAGGTGCAGGCCCGGCAGTACGCCGCCCTGCCCGCCAAACAGCGGGCAGCCAACCCCGTTGGCGCCACAAAGTTGTCATCCGGCGAGTACGAACGCTTCCTGCTGCACGTTTACAAGGCCTCCCCCGCCGGGCGTAAAGCCAAAGGCAATGAGGAGCCGGACATCATGGAGCAGAAGCTGCAAGCGCTCGAAACCGTAACGCAAGCGGACCTGGAAGCGCTGGCCCGCAGCCGCGCGGAAGAAGTGCGCGCCTTTCTCCTGAAGCACGGGCCAGGTTTGGGAAAACGCGTGAACATCGCCTCCAAGGGCGGCCTCCCCGACGTGCGGAGCGGAACGGCGCAAGTAGAGATTCAATTACGCTAATCTCTTGATACAAAAAGATAAAAAACGATTTCAGTTCCTGCTTGCATTTATGGTATACAGGCTGCATGTATTCGGAGAAAGAACCCTTTCCATTTGTAGGAGGTTCCATGAACTTGCCTTACATGCCCGGCGTCCGCCGCGTCTCCCCGGCGGGCCTCCCATGCGATCCGGGACGCGTAGAAAGCGGCGTGCGCAAACGCTTCCGGTTCATTGCGCTGCTCACGCTGGCCGTCTTCATGGCGGGGGGGACTGCGGCGTCCGCCGCGACGATTGCCAACCATATGGACTATCCCGTCGAAGGCTTTTCCCTTTGGTGTCAGGACCCCCAACAGCACTGGATCGAGCGGAAGCTCACCGGGCATCTGGACATGGAGCAGAAAGCCGCCGTCACGCTGCCCGAAGACCCTTGCTTCTTTCTTGAAGCGGACATGGGCGACTATCTCCTGAGTTTTCCGATCAAGCAGGAGCTCCAAGGGGAGGATCTGCTCGACACGAGCTGTATGCCCGACCCAACGCTTGAGGTCTACCGGAAGGCCGAGCCGCTGTTCATCGCCGATGGCGAGGAAAAGGACCGCGATCTTGAACGCGATCCCGACCGGAACCCTCCGGAAGTCGTCCCCATCGGGCGGCTGCTCGATACCTTCAAAGGCGGCATGAGCGAACAGGAGTGCCTCATGTACGGCATCCCGCTGCGCCGGGAAAGCTACAACGACAGCCAGAACTTCTCGATCAAGACCGCGATGGTCAGCGACGGGGTCGTCTGGCACGGGATCATCTCCCTTTACAAGGATGCGGAAACCAACATCATAGGTTTGTCCCTGACCACGCCGCTCAGCGAAGGGGCGTTGGAGAAACTGTTTTCCGCGCTGTCCGGCAGGGCATACAAACACGTGGCGCTCGGCGACGACGGCCCCGTGTATATGGATGATCCGATCCTCAGCCCCGATCCCGCCGTCCGCAAAGAAGCCATCCGGAACATGCTTGCCCAGCTGACGGTTCCGAACGCCGATCCCTATGACACGCATTTCGAACCCGATTCGCCCGAATGCCGCGAAAAGGATGCCAAGAAAGAGCAGAATGAAGCGCAAGCCGCCTGCAAGGAACTGAGCGCGGATATCCGCATCGCTCCGGGCAGCGACCGCATCGAACTCTTCCTTCAGGAAGGGGAAGAGTCCGCCGAATAGTCGTCTGAGGAAGAAGGAATTGTTGAAGGGGGGAGGGAACCGTGTTCCTTCCTCCCTTCAAGCATGTAAGAGAGAGAGAGAGAGGCTGGCAAAGGCGGAAAACGAAGTTGTCCGAGGTTCAGATGGCCACGAAGGAAACGGAATTGCCGTGGCTGCGGATCAGGGATTCCAGATCGGAGAACGCCAGGAAGACGGTGGCGGTGTTGCGGTTGGGATGGACGCCGAGTGAAGGGAGCCCGGCGAGATCGCGGTCAAAGAGCACTTCCACGGCGCGGGCCTCGTCATTCAGGATCCCCAAGGGCGTCACGGCCCCTTTTTCCAACCCCAGAAAGCGTTTCAGCCGATCTTCCGAGGCAAAGGACAGGGCGCTCGTTCCGAGTTGCCCCCGCAGCTCCTTGAGATCCACAGTCTTACAGCTGCACAGGACAACAAGGAAATGGCGCTTGCCCCGCGCATCGCGCAGAAAAAGATTCTTGGCGATCTCGGCATCCGCATCAAGATGCAGGCGCTCCATTTCTTCGATGGTATACACGGGATCATGCGAAACCATGCGGTAACGGATGCCCGCATTATCCAGCACGTCCAGAACTTTACGGATCTCTCTGTCTTCCATATCTTCCCCGTTACGCGTCAAACACAAAAACCCCGCGGTACAACATACCACGGGGAAGGGAAATCAACGCCGGACGGGACTACTTCATACGGTAGGTGATCCGCCCACGGGTCAAATCGTAGGGGGAAAGTTCCACCTTGACCCGGTCGCCGGGCAGGATGCGGATATAAAACTTGCGCATCTTGCCGGAAATGTGGGCGAGCACCGTGTGCCCGTTTTCAAGCTCAACAAGAAACATCGCGTTCGGCAACGCTTCCTGGACCACGCCGTCAACTTCAATGGCATCTTCTTTCGCCATGGAGCCTCCTCAAAAAAATCCTTGATGTATGTCCACACCTCTGCAAAAGGCGTTGGATTCAATGACCCGTTACAGTGCCCTGAAACAGCCTCCCTTGTCAACAGCGCAGGGCGGCTCCACAAGCCCTTTCTCCATATTCCGCCATCCAGCCAAAACAGCCCCGCTCCCCTGAAAAAACGCCCTTCCCCAAAAGAGAACGCCCGGCATCCCATCGGCGGGAAATCCGGCCAACAGGGATTCAATAAACGCGAAAGTCTTGGGAGGGGAAAGGGAGGGCATTGGGGAGGGGAAGGGGAACCTTTCTGGAGAAAGGTGCCCCTTCCCCTCCCCAATGCCTCATTATTTCACAGGCCTGAACAACAGCCAGAGCCCCGCGATAAGCAAAGGAACACACAAAAGCTGCCCCATCGTGAGCCAGCCGAAAGCCAGATAGCCGAGCTGGGGATCTGGCTGGCGGACAAACTCCACGGCAAAACGGAACACGCCGTACAACACCGCGAACAGGCCGGAAACGCGCCCGGTAGGACGGATCCTGGACGAATAGACCCACAGGACGACGAACAAGACCAGACCTTCAAGCCCGGCCTCGTACAACTGCGAAGGATGGCGCGGCAGCGGGCCGCCCGTAGGAAACACCATCCCCAAGGGGCCATCCGTAACCCCGCCCCAAAGCTCGCCGTTGATGAAATTCCCGATGCGCCCAAAGAAGAGTCCCGGCGGAACGAGAGGAGCGACGAAGTCCACCACGTCCATGAACTTCTTCTTGTTGCGGCGGCTCCACCACCAGCCCATCAGCAATACGCCGATGAGGCCGCCGTGAAACGACATGCCGCCGTTCCAGATCTTGAAAATCTCGGACGGCTGATCGAGGTACACGGGCAAATCGTAAAACAGCACATACCCGAGGCGTCCGCCCGCCACCACGCCGAGCATGATCCACGTCAACAGATCGTCGACCTTCTGCCCATTCCAGCCCGCCGCAATCCACGCGGGACGGGACGCGCGCCAACGCGCCAGCCCCCATCCGGCCAGAAAGGCGAACAGATACATAAGCCCGTACCAGTGGACCTGCACGGGGCCAAGGCTCAGGGCGACCGGGCTGATGTTCGGATAGGCCAGCATGATCAGGTCCGCTCCCCGGAGGACTCGCGGCGCTCGAACGTGCCCGTGCGCCCCCCGGATTTGTGCACAAGCCGCACGTCGCGGATAACCATATCCTTCTGAACGGCCTTGCACATGTCGTAAATGGTTGCCGCAGCGACCTGAGCGGCGATGATGGCTTCCATCTCCACCCCGGTGCGGTCGCTCGTCCGGGCTTCGGATTCGATCAGCACGGCGGGCGGCTCATCCTGAATCTCAAAACGCACGTCCACAAAACTCAGCGGCACGGGATGGCACAACGGGATGAGCTCCGAAGTCCGCTTCGCCGCCATAATCCCGGCGACCTGCGCCGTGACCAGCACGTCGCCCTTGGGCAGGGCGTGCTCCTTGAGCAGGCCGAGCGTATGGGCGTTCATCTCCACAGCCCCGCGCACGATAGCGACGCGCCTGGTGATATTCTTGCTCCCCACATCCACCATGCTGATGGAACCGTCCCCGGCCATGTGGGAAAACGCGGCGTCGCGCATCCCGGAAACGGCGTCTTCGGCGGCATCTTTCGGGCAATAGCGCACTTCCCGCACGATACGCTCCGAGGAGGCCGCGACCGTATCCGTCAGCACCTTCAGGACGCCTTCAATGCCGAGATCCGAGGTATCGACGATCACGGCATCGGCGGCGGGCTTGAGAGGCGCAACGGCCCGGTTGCGGTCCATGTCGTCGCGTTGGCGGATCATTTCGGTGATCTGCGCGAGATCGGCGGGCTCGCCCTTGGCCTGCAACTCCTCAAAACGGCGCATTCCGCGCACTTCCGGCCGCGCGTCAAGGAAGAACTTGAACCGCGCCGTGGGGAACACCACGGTCCCCATGTCGCGGCCTTCGGCGACGAGACCGGACTCCCCGAGCGACCGCTGCGCTTCTTTCAGGCAGTCGCGGACCACCGTGGACGTGGCGAGGCGCGAAGCGAGCCGCCCGACTTCTTCGGTACGGATTTCGGGGCCCACGGGCACACCGTTGCACAGCAATACGGAATGTTCCCCGCCGCCCTGCAGCTTGAAGCGGAAGGCTTTGCAGCGCGCCCGCAATTCGTCTTCCGGCAACGCTTCCGCGCCCGGCCCGAGGCGCAGGGCTATGGTGCGGAACATGGCGCCGGTATCCAGATAGGGAATCCCGAGAATGGTGGCGAGGCGCTTGGCGAGAGTGGATTTGCCGACCCCGGCGGGGCCGTCCAATGTGATGATAGGCAGACACTTCATGATTACAGCAGTTCCCGCATTGCATTGATAAGCATAGTATTTTCTTCAGCCGTACCCACGGAGACGCGGAGGTTCCGGGGCAGGCCGTAGCTGGTCAGCGGACGCAGGATGATCCCGCGCCGCAACAGATCTTCAAACAGGGAAGCGGCGTTGGGGCCGTCCGCCGGAAGCTCGAACATGAGGAAGTTCGACTGGGAAGGAAACACGCGGCATCCGAGCTTCGTAAGCTCACCGGTGAGCCACGCGCGGCCCTCGCGGACCACCCGCACGGTCTCGTCGTGGAACGCCACGTCTTGCAGCGCGGCGATCCCGGCCTCTTCAGCCATCAGGTTCACCGAGAAAGGCAGGCGCACCCGCCAATAGTGATCGGCAAGCTCCTCGGGCACGATGGCGTAGCCGAGGCGGAGCCCGGCCATGCCGAAGCTCTTGGAGAACGTGCGCGAAATGATCACATTGGGGAATTCGTCCAGCCGCTTCGCCAGCGAGTAATCCGCCTCGTCGTCGGTGAAGTCCATGTAGGCTTCGTCCAGCACGAGCAGGCAGGTGTCCGGCAGCGCCTTCGCCAGCGTTTCGAGTTCCGCCACCGGAGGCGTGTACCCGGACGGGTTGTCGGGCGTGGTGACGAACACGAGCGACGTCTTGTCGTCCACCAGCTTGAGCAGGTTGTCCCACGGGAACGAGAAGTCGGCGTTCACCGGGGTCTGGCGCAGCTCCACGCCGCACAGGGCGGCCTGCGTCGTATAGATGCCGAAGCAGGGCATGAAGGCGACCGCATTGTTCACGCCCGGCTCGACGCAAATGCGGAACAGCAGGTCGATGACTTCATCGGAGCCGTCGCCCACGATGATGCGGGAGGGCGACACACCGTGATGGGCGGCGATGGCCTTCACAAGGCGGGGGTTTCCGGCCTGCGGATAGCGGAATGCCAGTCCGACATGCGTTTCCAGCGTATGCTGGACCAGCGGAGAGGTTCCGAGAGGGTTTTCATTGCTGGCGAGCTTGATGACCCGTTCGATGCCGTACTTCTCGCGGATCTCGTCGATGGAGAGCCCTGCCGTGTAGGGCTTGAAGCCCCGGACCAATGAACGCATGGGGATGGGAGACATGGCAAGTTCCTTCTATGGTTGTAAAGGAGGAAGTTTCCTTTTTTCCGCCCGTATCGTCAAGGCGAATGAAAGGGGAAGGATGAGAAGGCTTGGAGGGGGAGAGGGAACCTTTCTGAAGAAAGGTTCCCTCTCCCCCTCCAAACCT
>ERZ838118.2278-NODE-2278-length-20797-cov-33.546524_pt1 | contig 20797 bp, 18 predicted proteins | sample MGYA00519863_ERZ838118 | MGnify/ENA primary metagenome ERZ838118 (study PRJEB31850, sample SAMEA3708827) | human gut metagenome | biome: human gut; feature: human-associated habitat; material: faeces | place: China | collected 2014 ...
TGAAAAACGCCTCCGCCGCTCGCTTTTACTCTACCGTTCGCCGATTTGCTATTTCCTTTTCGGTCGGGGTGTGCTATGATTTACTTGCTTTATACTTAAATCAGATTACACCCCTATTATAGTAGCCCATTCACTAATTGTCAAGCCAAAATTAGCCTGTCCACTAAATTTTAAGGAGACTATTCACTATGACTATTTACGACCGAGTTCTCGCATTGATAAAAGAGCAAAACCTTACAGTCAAGCAAGTTGAGAGGGAATGCGATCTTGCCAATGCGACTATCCGCAGATGGGCAACCCAAACCCCTAATGTCGAAAGCGTCCGAAGAGTAGCGCATAGGCTAAGTGTGACGCTGGATTACTTGGTGGAGGGAGGTAGCTCAAACACAACCCCCGGCGCGTGCGATGGTGTCGGATTGTCTGAGATGGAGAGCGACTTGATCGCCATGTTCCGCTTATTGCCGATGGATGCTCAAAAGGAAGTTTTTGACTTGGTTCACTACAAGTACAGCCGCGTCAGCACCGGGGAAAAAGAGTCTATATTCTGGACATATTTCGACGAGAGCAGCAACGCAAAAAGCGGCCCCGCCGAGGACGCTGAAGCCCAAGGTGGAACCGCTTGATTTTTTGCGCTGTTTTGATTTAGTTGTAAATCTGTTTTCTGTAGAATTGAAAAACGCTCGCGCCGCACTCGCAAAACGCCCGAAACCATTGAAAACAGGGCAATTCTACAGCTTTTCGCAGTTTTGACCGAAATGTAGAATTGCTCGCCGCCTGTTTTGGCCCGGTTCGCCGCCCCGCCGCGCACGCCTCGCACGGCCAGCGCACGCCCTAATCCCCGCCGATCCGCACCGAAAAGCCCCGTTTTCCCGAAAATTCGCACGCTCTAACGCTCCGTTAGCACGCTTGCCCCTCTTGCAATCCGCCGCCGCGTCTGCTACAATAGCAGCATGAGCCGCGAAGCTCTCGTCCTCTTGGTCTGCTGCTGTGACTTCCGGGATGGGGCCGAGCGGCTCATACCATCTAAAAGCCTCAGAAATGCCGTTATACGGGCGTTTCCGGGGCTTTTTTGTATTCTGCGTATGTGTGCGCCTCGCCGCGCCGCCGCCGTTGTGCGGCCTCGTGGGCGTGAAAAAAGCGCCGACCGCCGCCGACGCATCCTCATCTCAAGATTGTTGATAATTCGCGCCTCCGTCCCGCACCGAAAGTCGCCGTTTCCCGCGTATTTCAAGGGTTTTCCCGCCGTCTCCCCCCTCATCCCGCCTTATCCCGCATTTCTCAAATATCCTGTCTCCCCACAGTTCAGTTTCGCAAAAGAGCGGCTCAATTTTTACAAGTTTGCGTGCGGTCTTGCTTTTTCCTGTTTCAGCTTCCGGAACACAACGATATACGCCGGGATCAGGAAGACGCAGGCAAAGAACCATGCCACCGGGTTTGCAATACAGGCGGCAAAATAGCCCCACAGCGGCACGAACAGGAAACCCACCATAGCACGGGCGATCATCTCTGCCACACCGGCAAACATGGCCAGGCTGGAATAACCCAGACCCTGAATGGTGTAGCGGTAAATGATAAGGACCGCCAGCGGGATATAGAACACGCTGTTCCAGAAGATGAAGCTCTGGGCGTTGGCCATGATCTCGGTCTGGCTGCTCTCAAGGAACAGGCCGATCAAAGCCTTATCCAGCACGCGCAGGATCAGGAAGGATGCCACGCTGTACACACAGCCGATGCCCAAGGCGGTGTTCACGCCCTTGTTCACACGGTTCAGGTCGTTGGCACCCATGTTCTGGCTGGCGTAGGTGGTCATGGCCGTGCCAATGCTCTCCAGCGGGACGGACAGGAACTGCGCCGCCTTGCCGCCTGCAGTCTGCGCTGCCACGATGTCGCTGCCCAGGCCATTGACCGCACCCTGCAGCACAACGGAACCGATGGCCGTGATGCTGCACTGCAGGCCCATGGGGATGCCCATGCCGCACAGCTTGACACAGTGCTGTCTGCTCAGGCGGCTTTCTTCTTTGTTCCAGCGCAGCTCATTATAATGCTTGAGGATGTACCACAGGCTGCCCAGACCGGCCACTGCCTGACTGAACACGGTGGCGAACGCCGCACCGAACACGCCCATCTTGAAGGTGATGATGCAAAGCAGGTCCAGCCCGATGTTCAGAAAGCTTGCCATCAGCAGGAAATACAGAGGCCGCTTGCTGTCACCCAGAGCGCGCATCAGGGCGCTGGTCATGTTATACAGCAGAGTGAACGGGATGCCGATAAAGATGGTGCGGATGTAGATATCTGCCAGATCAATGATGTTGTCCGGGGTATTGGTCCAGACCAGAATGGAACGGGTCATGGCCACCGTGACCACGGTAAGCACTGCGGCAAAAAAGACGCTCAGCCAGACGGCATTGGCGGTGTAGCGGCGCATCTCCGCATAGTCTTTTGCACCGAATGTCCACGAGATGGGGATGGAGAAGCCGCAGGCAATGCCGTTGACAAAGCCCAGCACCAGATAGTTCAGGCCACCCACACTGCCGACCGCTGCCAGGGCCTCCACGCCCACAAAGCGGCCCACGATGATGGTATCTGCCAGATTATAGAACTGCTGGAACAGGCTGCCCAGCATCAGCGGCACCGCAAAGGCAAGGATCAGCTTGAGCGGGCTGCCCTGCGTCATATCTTTCGTCATACGCACGTTCCTCCTTGGGAAAGCATCACAGACCTTATCACACGAATTTTTTCCGACAAAAACGCCCTGCCGCGCAATGGGCAGGACGTTTTTGTTCATGTGGGTATTATATCAGGTTGTGATGAATTTTCAAGAGGCTTTTTCAAATTTCTCAGTGCTTCCCAGCCAGATGCTTCAGCAGCTGGAACAAAACGCTCCAGAAACCCGTTCCGGCATTGCCCGAAGGCGGGGTCTCCTCACCCGGAATGCTCAACGGCGTATCATCCTCCGTGATGCACATAGCGACCGACACACCAGATTCGTCCTGAGCAGCCCCCTCATCCGAAGGGGAAACCACCTGAACTTCCGCCGTGCGCTCGTATCCAACAGCGTCTGCGCCACCGGCAGCCAGTGCGGGCAGACCCGCCGTAAGGACAACCCCTGCGATCAGTGCTGATGCAACAACACGTCGGAATGCATATTTCAACTTCATTTTTTATTAAGCCTCCTCAAATTGGGAATGGGTCTGATTCATGTTTCAATTATAGCACAAAATCCAAAATGATTATCACTGATTTTTGCACAAAGCGTTATTTTTTCGCAGATGTGAAAAAGTTTCAGATTTCCGTTTACAAAATGCAATGTAGTTATGCAGTCCAAACCTGCTCTGTACAGCAAAACCGCCCCGGCGTGCATCTCTGCTTTCCGGGGCGGTTCGGGTCATTCCACATTTTGGACGATTTTCTCAAACGCCTGTTGCAGCGGCGCTTCGATTCCCTGCGCCGCATAAATCGTTGCGATCATCAACTCGTCCGGATCTACCGCAGTGAAATCCAAATCATACCCCGCATTTTCTGCTAACTGTGACAAAAAGACGCGCTGTGTTCGCCCATTGCCCTCCCGAAACGGGTGCAGCTCGTTGGTTCGTTGATAAAGATCCACAATGCAACGATAAAATCATTCCTTGCAAGCCCGCAAAGAAGACTATTCTGCGCAAGACGCTTAAAAATCGCCGCACTCACCCGTGGGATTTCCTCCACCGGGCAGAACTGCGTTCCTTTTTTGGACAGGTTGACCATCCGTACCTGTCCCGCCCAATCATACAACTCACCGAATAAATGTCGATGGATTGCTTTATAGTGCTCAAAATCAAATGCTGCACATCCAGGGTTCTCTGCCCATTGTATCGTTTTGGCCGTAACCAGAACCGATTCTACTGCATTCAGCTCTTTTTGCGTGTGCAGATCAAATTTATTGACCAGGACTGTCGTCCCCGGATAGCAGCCGTCCTGAGCCGCTTCGATGGTATAAGGCATTCGTCACCTCCGGGACAGCTCCTGCTTTTTCTGACGTTTCAATGCTTCTCTTACAAGGGTTGCAGTGTCGATTTTTCCATCCAGATAACGCAGGCAGTCTCTCTTTTCCTGCTCTGAGATTTCCAGCCCCTCCATCCGGGCCGATGCCACTGCGTTTGCAAGTGCTCGTTTCCGTGCTGCTGTCATTTTTCCGCCCCCCTGTTTGTATCAGTATACCAAAAGACACCCACAGAGTGCAAGAGATAAAACCGCCCCGGCGCGCATCTCTGCACTCCGGGGCGGGGCGGGTCATTCTGAATAGTGTGCGAGGAACTGTCTGGTACGCTCTTCCCGGGGGTGGTCGATGAGCTGTTTGGCAGGGCCCTCCTCCACGACCACGCCGCCATCCATGAACAGGATGCGGTCGGCCACATCGCGGGCAAAGTGCATCTCATGGGTAACAATGATCATCGTGGTCTTGCGGTCAGCAAGATCGCGCAGGACCTTCAGCACCTCGCCGGTCAGCTCCGGGTCGAGGGCGCTGGTGGGCTCATCAAAGCAGAGGATATCCGGGTGAAGCGCCAGCGCGCGGGCAATGGCTACACGCTGCTGCTGGCCGCCGGAGAGCTGATGCGGGTAGTGGCCGGCCCGCTCCGAAAGGCCCATCTGCGCCAGCAGCTCTCTTGCCTGCTGTTCCAGCTCCGCGTGGATGGCCTTTTTGTTTGCCTGATATTCCGGACGTTCCTTTGCCAGCAGTTCTCCTGCCAGCATAACGTTCTGCAAGGCCGTGTACTGCGGGAACAGGTTGAAGTTCTGGAACACCAGACCAAAGTGGAGCCGCTTTTTGCGGATCTCACTTTCCTTCTGGGTGGCAGGGTCGGCGGCATCCCACATGGTCTCGCCGTTCACCTTGATCACACCCGTGTCAGGCCGTTCCAGAAAGTTCAGGCAGCGCAGCAGAGTTGTTTTGCCGGAACCGGACGAGCCGATGATCGCCAGCGCTTCACCCTGCTCCAGATCCAGGGAGATGTCCTTCAGCACATGGGTCTCGCCAAAATTTTTCCCGATACCGGAAGCTTCGAGCAACGCCATAATTTATCTGCCTCCTTAGCAGCGGAAATAATCGAGCTTTTTTTCAGCCCAGTTGAACAGGATGGTCAGTGCGCCCACAAACACCAGGAAGAAGAGCGCGGTAGAGAACAGCGGCCAGATCAGGCCCTTTGCGCTGTACTCCTTGGCCATCATAATGATCTCCTTATTGGCAATGGTGTTTGCCAGCGAGGTATCCTTGACCAGCGTGATGATCTCGTTGCCCATGGGGGGCAGGATGCGTTTGACGACCTGAAGCAGAGTCACTTTGAAAAAGATCTGCGTTTTGGTCATGCCAAGCACCTGCCCGGCCTCAGTCTGCCCCTTGGGCACTGCTTCAATGCCGCCGCGGTAGATCTCAGAAAAATAGCAGGCATAGTTGATGGCAAAGGCCACCACCGCTGCCACCATCCGTCCGCCGGAGCCAGAGGGCCAGGGGTTGTTCATGCCCAGCAGGCCGGGGCCCAGATAGATCACAATGATCTGCAGCATCAGCGGGGTGCCGCGGATGATCCAGACAAAGGTCTTGACAAGCTCGGCCAGCGGCTTGCAGCGGCTCATGGAGCCAAACGAGACCACCAGCCCCAGCGGCAGTGCAAACAGCAGTGTCAGGGCAAAGAGCTCACAATTGAGCAGGAACGCGCCGGACAGGCGCATAAGAATCACAGACACAAAAACACACCTTTTTTATTCAGAATCCATATTTTCCTTCCATCACAGCCGGTGAAAGTTCCCTCTGCTGGGGAGCCTTTCACGCATCGGCAGCAAAAAGCCTCCCTCACCGAGGGAGGTTGCATCGCATAGCGATGACGGAAGAAGATTTACAACACACTCAGTCGGCCAGCGCCAGATCGTACTTGTCGGCCAGTGCCTGCATGGTACCATCGGCCTTCAGTGCATCAAAGGCCTCGTCCACAGCGGCGGCAGCATCACTGCCCTTGCGGAATGCCACGCCGTACTCCTCAGCGTTCAGCTCGTCCACGATCTTCAGGTCAGCATAGTCAGTGCCCTCACCGATCATGGCGTTGGCCAGGGTCAGGTCAAGTACAGCGGCATCGGCAGTGCCTGCGGCAACTTCCATCAGGCAGTCGGTCTGAACGCTCTTGGAAACGTAATCAGCCTGTGCCAGGTTCTCGTCTCCCTCAATGGCAGCCTCACCGGCGGAACCAGCCTCGGCGACCACGGTCTTACCCACCAGGTCAGCGGTAGAGGTATAATCGGTGCCATCTTTCACAACGACCACCTGTGCATTCTTGGCATAAGCCTTGGTGGTAGCGGTGTTCTGCATGATGTCATCGGTCAGGGTCATACCGTTCCAGATGCAGTCGATGCTCTTGGCATCCAGCTCCACGACCTTGGTATCCCAGTTGATCTCCACAAACTCCGGCTCCACGCCCAGCTTTTCGCAGACAGCAGTGGCCAGCTCGGTATCAAAACCGGTGAAGTTGCCATCCGCATCGGTGTAGTTCATGGGCTCGTAAACGGTGTAGCCGATGACCAGCTTCCCCTTGCCCTTGATGTAATCCAGGTCGCTGCCTGCGGTCTGGGAAGCGGCAGCACCAGAAGCAGAGGCAGATGCGGCAGTGGAAGTGGAAGCGGCACCACCGCAGGCGGCAAGGCTCAGTGCCATGGCACCGGCCAGGAATGCAGATACAAGACGTTTCATATACGGTTCCTCCCTCAGTGGCAAGCAGCCTTGTTTTATTGCTTTACCATACTAAATCGCTAAACTGTGGTTATAGAATAGCGCGTTTTCTGCCATTTGGCAAGGGGGAAAACTGATTTTTCGCAGTTTGCTCAAATCTTTACTGCTTTACCACGGCAAAGCAGTCATTTTGACAAAACAAAATCGCCGCGTCGGCAGCTGCCAGACGCGGCGAGATGTTTTTCTCTGAAAATTCAGCGGAATGCCACCGCCCCCCTATCCGGGAGAGCCGGTGCGCGATTGCGAGACCGAAAAGTGCTTTCCTCCTCAGCCCAGGGCATTCAGCGCCGCCTTTTGCAGATCGGTGATGTCAATGGTACACAGAGCCTTCAGGTCGGCATCGCCGCCGGAAAGCCCGGCGATCTCGGTGCGGGTCTTGCCCTTGAGGGCATCACAGAAGCCTTCGCTGTGCTCATACCACTCCTTGCCCAGCGCCGATGCGCCGCGCATCCCGTAGTCCTCACCCAACTCCAGCTTGGTCTTGACGAGGTCCGGGGCTGTCACACCGCCGTCCGACACCACCGTCAGGGCCGGCTCGGCCATATCCGCAACGGCACTGGTCACGCGGTGATCCGCATCGGTGGTCAGTGCCACGATGCTCACATCCACCTGCGCATTCACATCCTTGTCATCGGTGGCGGTGATGTCCGAAGTCCCGTTCACCGCTTCGATGCCCAGTGCGGCCCTGTCGCCCTTGGCGGCACCCAATGCCCTGGCATTGGCGCAGGCCCGGGTCACGGCATCCCGGTAACGGTCCACTGCAATGGTACACCCGCTCAGCAGGTCGGCATCCGTGGCTTTGCCATCCTCATCCACTTTGAGCATGGAGACCTGTTCCGGGGTCATGCCGATCAGGTAACTGGCAAAGGCATCCGCCTGTTCCGCCCAGCCCTTTTTCAGAGAGGACACTGCCGCCAGCGGGTAATCGTCCCCCTTCTGACGCTTGGTGCGCCAGTCGGTGGGCAGGGTCACATGGCCGGTGCTGTCCGCCGAAACAGACACTTCCAGCTCGTCCAGCAGAACACTCTCCAGTTTCCCCTCGCCATCCAGCAGGACAGCGGCCGCTGCCAGTTCAATTTTCCCTGCCCTGTCCTGATCGGTGGCCTCTGTCACCACACCCAGACCGGTTTTCCATGCCGCTGTCTGGGTCTGTGCGGAGGATGTGCCGCTGCTTCCGCTCATGCTGCCGGAGCTGCCCGACCCGGCGTTCGTTTTGCCGCAGGCGGTCAGCAGCAGCGCCGCCGCCATGGCACAGCTCCAAAGAGCCCGATGGTTCTGATTCATAGATACGCTCCCTTTCCACACGGCCCGTTGGGCCTTTGCCCCATAGTATGTCCAGAAGAGCGTAAGATTACGCAGCCGACGGGAGTTTTCCAAAGCAAGTGTCCGCTGGGGTAGGACCCTGTTGCCGCAGGCAATAGGGCGGGCGATGGAATGGCCCGTTTCACTTGCGTGGAAAAGCTCCCCGAGTGCTGCGCGCAGCCGCTTACATCAACGGACTCAGCAGCCGCAGCACGCTGTCCAGTGCTGTGCCCGGCAGATTGGTGCGGCAGTCGGAGCGCTGGATCTCCCGGCACTGCGGCAGGGTGCGTTCCACATCCTTCCGCAGTGCGGCGATCTGACTGTTATGGAAGAGCAGTGTTCCGCATTCAAAGTGGAGGAACAGGCTCCGATAATCCATATTGATGCTGCCCACCACGGCGACACGGTCATCGCTGACATAGCACTTGGCGTGGAGGAAACCGGGCGTGAATTCATAAATGCGCACACCCGCCCTGAGCAGGGGCAGATAGTAGGAACGGCTGAGCCGGAACACCAGCTTCTTATCCGGGATCCCGGGCAGGATGAGCCGCACGTCCACCCCGCGCTTGGCCGCATTTTTCAGAGCATCCAGCATCTCCTCGCCCACGGCCAGGTAGGGCGTATAGATATAAACATATCTCTGGGCCTGAGAGAGGATGTCCAGATAGACCGTCTCGGCCAGCGGTTCCTCGTCCAGCGGGCTGTCCGCGTAGGGCTGCACCACGCCATCCTGCACTGCGGGCAGGCGGGTGGGCGCAAAGGCGGTGTAATCGGTCTCCTGCGGGCGGAAGGCGTTCCATGCATTGAGGAACATCACGGTAAAGTTCCAGACAGCGGCACCCTCCAGACGGATGGCCGCATCCTTCCAGTAACCAAAGCGCTGCTCGGCATTGATATATTCATCCGCCAGATTCACGCCGCCGGTGTAGGCCACATTGCCGTCAACCACCACGATCTTGCGGTGGTCGCGGTGATTCATCACCAGCGAGACCAGCGGCACCACCGGGTTGAAGGGGATGCAGCGGATGTGCGCCTTCTCCATGCGGATGACAAAATCACTGGGCAGGCCCAGCAGGCTGCCAAAATCATCGTAGATCAGCCGCACATCCACACCCTGAGCGGCCTTGCGGCGGAGGATCTGCTCTACACCGTCCCACATTTTGCCGGAACGGAGAATAAAGAATTCCAGAAAGATGAACTTCTCTGCCTTGTCCAGATCTGCCAGCAGCTGGGGATACATCTCCTCCCCACAGGAAAAATAGTGGGCAGCGGTATCCCTCCAGGCCGGATACGGCCCGAACTTTGCCACGTAGCGGCTCAGGTTCCGGCTGGAGATATCCAGCGCATCGGTCTGGCCCTCGGGCTGGGCAAGCTCGGTCTGATGGGCCTGTTCCACCTTCTGCATCCGCTCCCGCAGATACTTGGCGGGGGCCTTGTTGCCAAAAGCCAGATAAAGCGCGCCGCCCAGCAGGGGCAGAAGACCGATCAGAACGATCCAGCCGATCTTATAAGCACTGTTTTCATCCTTGCGCACCAGATACAGCACGATCATGATGCTCAGCGCCTTCAGGGCACCGTTCAGCCAGACCCGCCCCGCCGTGAAGGACCAGAACGCCCAGAGCAGCCAGAGCACCTGTAGAGCCACCAGCACCACTGTGATCGTGACACGGTTGAAGATGCGGTTGAAAAACTTGACGATAGGCAATCTGAACATGCGGTATCCCTCCCCTGCCGCCAACGGCGATTTTGATGCTGTTAGTATAGCGCAGAGCGGAAGATTTTGCAAACAAAAAAGCGCCCACAACGGCTTTCCCCGCTATGAGCGCCTATTCAATCGTGGGCAGAATTTTTCCGAGGGCCGTTCGCTTATGCTTCCGCGTCCTCATAACCAACCAGCAGGCCGCCCAGCTCTGCATAATAGCTGCACAGACCGCCGCATTCGCTGATGTCCACCTTTGCTCCATCAAACACAGCCTTTATCATGTGCTTCAGGCGCTCGGCGGCGGCGGGATTGCCGCAGTGAGAGATATGGAGCCTGCCGTTGGTGTAGCCGTGCTCCTTGAGTTCCAGCACGATGCGTTCCAGCGCACCATGCTCACCACGGGTCTTGCAGAGAACATCCAGCTCCCCGGCCTCACTTGCCTGTCCGATGACCCGGATGCCCAGCATCCGCGCCACAGCAGCAACGGCAGGCTTCACACGGCCATTGCGGGCCAGATTGGCCAGCGATTCCAGCGAGAAGAGCAGATGGGTGTGCTTGTGGTAGCGGAGCATCTCTTCACAGACCTCGTCAAACTCCTTGCCCTCAGCCAGCAGATCCCGCAGATGCTCGGCCAGCAGGCGCTGCTCCGGGCCGGTGGAAAGGCTGTCCAGCACGAACACCCGCTTGCCGGGATTCTCCTGCTGGTATTCCTCGGCGGCCAGCTGGGCGGCATTGTAGCTGCCGGACAGAGTGCCCGTGATGGTGATGGCATACACCTCGTCGGCTCCCTCGTAGGCGGCCAGCCAATCGCTGACGTTGGGGCAGGAGGTCGAGGTCTTGCCCTTATAGGTACGCAGGGTCTGGGCCATGCCCACGGCATCCACCGTGCCGTTGTCTAGATATTCGGCATCGTCGGTGATGATCTTCAGGGGAACGCATTCAAAATCCACGCCCTGCAAGGTGTACAGGCTGGCGGAGGAATCCACAACAATCTTGGTGTTCATAAGCATTTATCTCCATTCCGGCGGCAGCGGATGCCGCAGTTTTTCCTGTTGTCTGAATCACTATATCAGCTTTTCAAAACCCTGTCAACTGTTTTATTGAATTATTTCAAAAGTTTTCAATTTCCTGTTGACCGCATTTCCAAAACATGGTATACTGTCCGCATGAAATTAGAATCAAACCGCCGCGTTGCGGCCTGCGCCGCAGGGTTTGCCCTGCCCCGGTATGCAGAACTCCCCACCGTAGGGCTTTATCTGGATCAGAGTGTACAGTTTGTCAACGGGTGTTTCCGCACATTTCAGGGGGTGGAGCTCACCGCTTCCATGGTGAGCAACTACGTTAAGAAAGGGATCATCAGCCACCCCATCAAAAAGAAGTATACCCGGGATCAGCTGGCCTGCCTGATCTACATCGTGGTTTCTAAAAATGTCCTGTCCATGGAAAACATCGACAGTCTGTTCAAGATGCAGCGGGCGCATTATACCTCCGCGCAGGCGTATGATACCTTTTGCGATGAGCTGGAGAATTACCTGCCCTATGTGTTCGGCCTGACCAAAAGCTTTTCCGAGCTGGAGCCGGATGTTGATGATGCACGCAAGCTCCTGCGCAGTACCATCATCTCGGCTGTGAACAAGATCTATCTGGACTGCGTTTTCACCGACCTGCGGCAGGAGCAGGCCCTCTGGCCCGATATCCTGCCGGATCTGGCATAACAACAAAAATGGCCCTGTCCGTCATGCTTTGCAAAGCAATGATGGAGAGGGTCATTTTTTCTTAAAATGTAAGCGCGGGGCTGATCTCATTGCGGCGCTGGGCCTGCACGATGCAGTCCTTTTCCGGCACGACACCTGCCGCGCCCAGGGTGTTGAACATGGTCTGCAAGGCAAGTGCCGGGGTGTTATTCTCCTGCGAGAGATGGCAGAGGGCAAACTTTTTGCATCCCTCCTGGATCAGCTCCAGCAGCTTTGCCGAGCACTCATCGTTGGAGAGGTGGCCCCGGTTGGACTCGATGCGGGAGCGCAGGTAGTAGGGATACCGCCCGCTGCGGAGCATGTGGAGGTCGTAGTTGCTTTCCAATGCCACCAGGTCACAGCCGCTCAGGGCCTGATGCACCGGCGGGGTCAGGACTCCCAGGTCGGTGGCAATGGTCATGGTCTTGTTGTCCGGGGTGCGGATGCGGTAGCCCACGCAGGGCACGTCGTGGCTGGTGGGGAACATCGTCACGCCGAAATCTCCCACATCCTCTTCCCCGCCGGACAGGGTGCGCAGCGCACAGCTGGCGGGCACGATACCATTTGCATCCAGGAAATCCAGCGTATCGTCTGCGCCGTATACCGGCAGCGGATTCTTTTTGAGGAAGGTGGCCAGCCCCTTGACGTGGTCAGAGTGCTCGTGGGTGACCAGAATGCCCGCACAATCGCTGATGTTCAGGCCCAGCTCCTTGAGCGCCGCCGAGGTGGTGCGCACGCCCTTTCCCATATCGATGATGATGTACTTTTCCCCCGTGCGCACCACGCTGCAGTTGCCGGAGGAACCAGAGTATAACGAGATGAATTCAGACATTTCAAACCTCAAGAAACGAACCTCTCCGTCATTGCTTCACAAAAGCTCCCTGTCAGGAAAACTTCTGCAAAACAGACTGAGAGGTTCTGAATGATCACATTGCCGATTCCAGTGCGGCAGGCATCCGATCCACCTTGCTGATCTCAGCGCCCAGGCCGCGCAGCTTTTCCACAATGTTCTCGTAGCCGCGCTCAATGTGGCCGATCTCCTCGATCTCGCTGGTGCCGTCTGCCATCAGGGCAGCAACGACCATGGCCGCACCGGCACGCAGGTCAGAAGCACGCAGGGGGGCAGGGTTCAGCTTGTCCACACCCTCAAACACGGCCACCTGACCGTCCACCTGCACCACTGCGCCCATCTTGCGCAGCTCGTCCACATAGCGGAAGCGGTTATCCCACACGCTCTCGGTGATGGTGGAGGTGCCCTTTGCCACGCTGAGCAGCACCCCCATCAGGGGCTGCATATCGGTAGGGAAGCCCGGGTGAGGCATGGTGTTGATCTTCAGCGGCAGGATATCGCCCTTGCGGGAGACGCGGACGGAATCATCGAATTCCTCCACATCCACACCGGCACGGCGGAGCTTTGCCGTGATGGGTTCCAGATGCTTGGGGGTGACATTTTTGATCAGAACGTCGCCGCCGGTGGCAGCAGCGGCAACCATGTAGCTGCCCGCCTCGATCTGGTCAGGGATGATGCTGTAAGTGCAGCCGTGCATCTTTTCCACGCCGCGCACCTTGATCACATCGGTGCCGGCACCGCGCACATCCGCGCCGCACATATTCAGGAAGTTTGCCAGATCAACGACATGGGGCTCCTTGGCGCAGTTTTCCAGAATGGTCTGGCCCTGTGCCATCACAGCGGAGAGCATACCGTTCATGGTAGCGCCCACGCTGACCTTATCAAAGAAGATATGGGCACCGTTCAGTTCCTTGGCACGCACGGTGATCATGCCGTAGTCCACGCTGTCCTCTGCACCCAGTGCGCTGAACACCTTGAGGTGCTGGTCGATGGGACGGGGGCCCAGATTGCAGCCGCCGGGCATGGCCACTTGTGCCTTGCCAAAGCGGGAGAGCAGCGCCCCCAGGAAGTAGTAGCTGGCACGCATCTGGCGGGACAGATCGTCCGGGACGTTGGTGCAGTTCAGGTGGGTGGTGTCGATCTCGTAGGTATTGCGGTTCAGCATCTTGATGCCGGCACCCAGGGTGCTCAGGATCTTCAGACTGACTGCCACATCACTGATGTCCGGCAGATTTTCGATCACACAGACATCTGCCGCCAGAATGGTGGCAGGCAGAATGCCCACAGCCGCATTTTTTGCACCGGAAATGGTGACTTCGCCATGCAGGGGCTTGCCGCCCGTAATAACAAACTTTTCCAATTTTATAATCTCCTTGTCGCAGGCCCGCCAGCGGCAGGGCCACTCAGGGTTCTTACTTGATCTCTCCGCGCACCGCTGGGTACACACCCTCACGATACAACTATCTTATTATACACAACTTCGGGCAAAAAGCAAAGCCCCCTTTTCCCCTGCCCGATTATTTTCTGTTTTGCCCAGAATCTGCGGAAATATTCGATATTTTTGTTTCTTATTTCAAAAATTTTACAATCAGCGCCCCTTACCAGACGCAATCCTCGCTGCAGGTCTCCTTGATCCAGCCCAGCTGATAGGCTTTGACCAGCTGTTTCAGGTCATGCACCCGCTCCCGCAGGATCTCGCCCTCGTCCGTCTCTTCCACCAGAATGCGGTGGTTCTCCGTTTCCAGAATGTTCTTCTGCGACACGATGTCGATGTTTTCGTTCACGGCCTTTTCGGCACTGACAAAGGGCTGATGGGTCCGCAGGGACATGGTGCGGCTGGAGTACACCAGCGTATACCCTGCAATGCCGGTCTTTTCATGGTAGGCGCGGCAGAACCCGCCGTCAATAACGACCAGACGGCCCCCGCCCTTGATGGGGCTCTCGCCGCTCTTCTCCCGCACCGGCACATGGCCGTTGACGATGTGGCTGGTGCCGGGCAGACCGAATTCCGCCAGGATGCGGCGGCAGGCGGCCTCTTCATTGTACCATGTATAATAGGGGTCCTTGACTTCCTCGTGGGTGGCGGGGTCGGCAATATACAGCCGCTCAAAGGTGGTCATGGCGCTGCGGCCGAACAACGGCGACAGCTTGCCGCACCACAGATACCACAAAAAGTCCTGACCGCTCCGCCGGGCTGCGCTGCCCTCGGGAGCAAAGTAGCCGCGGCGTGCCCGCTCGTCACAGTAGTCCATCAAGCCGCGGCCCGAGTAGTTGTGTCCCTCGAACCGCTCCACGGCAAAGCTGCCGTTTTTGGTCATGGGCACCACACCGTGGTAGAGCAGGTTGCCGTTCTCGATGTGGTAAACGCTGCCCTTGGCGTACAAAAATTCCACATGCTGCTGCAAACGCTCGCTCTGCCGGAAGGATTCCACCAGCTTGCGAAGCACCAGCCGCTCATCCTCATTCAGGGCGGCGGGGTCTGCCGGGTCCACGGTGGGGAAGCTGGTGTCCCGCAGGGGGTATGCCTGCCCGTTCAGGGTCACTGTTCCCTTTTTCCAATCGATGTGCCGCAGGAAATCCCGACCCTGCATCTTGAAATCCGGGTTGCGGTCGATGACCTTGCACTCCATCTTGAGCATCAGAATGGTCACGGCCTTGTGCATCACGGCACAGCGGTGGAGCATTCCTTCGGTGTAAGGGCCGCGCGCCGCGTCGGTGTGGGGCATCCAGAGGGTCAGGTCGTCATTTCCGTAGAACTGCTCGGCCATCCGCTGCAGGTGCCGCAGGTTGATGCCGTAGCAGTCCTCAAGCATGGCATGGTTGTGGTAGGCCAGTGTCGTTTTGAGCACGGTGCAGACGCAGATGGGACTTCCGGCGGCGGCACCCATCCAGACCACGTCATGGTTGCCCCACTGGATATCCACATGGTGGTGGCGCATGAGCCGGTCCAGTATGATATCAGGCCGTGGGCCGCGGTCAAACAGGTCCCCCACGATGTGCAGCTTGTCCACAGCCAGCCGCTTGATGAGCTCACACAGCCGGACGATGAACCGGTCGGCGCGGCCATTTTCGATGATGCTGCCCACGATCTGCCCGTAATAAAGGTCCTTGTCGTGGTCCTCAAAGTGGGCATGGAGCAGCTCATCCAGAATATACCCGCAGCTGGACGGCAGGCAGGAGCGCACATGCTGCCGGGTATGCTTGGAGGACACCAACCGGCAGATATCAATGAGCTGAAGCAGGGTCTCCGTGTACCAGTGGTCAAGCGCTTCCTCATCCGTGCACTCGGCTTTGAGCCGGGGCAGCTTCTCGTTGGGGTAATAGATGAGCGTTGCCAGCTCTGCACGGGTCTGTTCCGGCACACTGTCCCCCAGCACGATGTCCACCTTTTCCCGGATGACACCCGAAGCCGAGTTCAGGATGTGGACAAAGGCCTCGTTTTCACCGTGCAGGTCGCTCATAAAATGTTCGGTGCCCTTGGGCAGCTTGAGCAGGGCCTGGGTGCTGATGATCTCACTGGCGGCGGCTGCCTGCGAGGGGTAATCCCGTGCCAGCAGGGAGAGATATTTCAAATGATCCCGGATCTCCTCGTTTTCGGTGCGCATGACATCCTCCGTCTGATATGTAGTATTTTTGCATGATATATAATATTCTATCATAGTATACCACATTCCATGTCATAAATGGTATAATAAACAAGAGTAATTCTGTCAAATCTTTTGCAAAGGACTTGGATATTATGCCCAAAACCATTTCTGTTGCCGTACCGGAAGCCTGTACTCTCTGCCCCAGGCAGTGCAAAGCCGACCGGGCCGCCGGGCAGACGGGCTTCTGCGGGGCGGCCCGCACCCTGAAAGCGGCCCGCGCGGCCCTGCACTTCTGGGAGGAGCCCTGCATCAGCGGCACCCGGGGCAGCGGCACGGTGTTCTTCTCCGGCTGCACCCTCAAGTGCTGCTTCTGCCAGAACTACCCCATCAGCGCCGAGGGGCTGGGCAGGGAGATCACCGTGGAGCGCCTGGCCGAGATCTTTCTGGACCTGCAGGCGCAGGGAGCCCACAACATCAACCTTGTCACGCCTGGGCAGTGGCGGCCCTGGATCATCGCTGCCCTCGACCTGGCCCGGGCGCAGGGGCTGCATCTGCCCATCGTCTGCAACACCGGCGGCTACGAGACCGTGGAGAGCGTGCACGCCTGGCGCGGTTTCATCGACATCTGGCTGGCCGACCTGAAATATGTTTCCCCTGCCCTTTCGGCAGAACTTTCCGCTGCGCCGGACTATTTTGCGCAGGCCAGACCCGCCATTGAAGCCATGATGGCTCAGGCCGGGCACCCTGTTTTTGACAGCGAGGGCATCCTGCAGCGGGGCGTGATCCTGCGCCACCTTGCCCTGCCCGGCCATGTGGACGACAGCTTTGCCGTGCTCGATCAGATGGCGGCTTGGAACAAGGCCGACCCCGGGTGCTTCCTGCCCAGCGTGATGAGCCAGTACACCCCCTTCTATCAGGCGGCAGACCACGGCATCGGGCGGCGCATCACCACCTACGAATACCGCCGGGTGGTCAACTACGCCATGGATCTGGGGCTCAGCTCTGGTTATATGCAGCAGAAGAGCAGTGCAAAGGAAGAGTATACGCCCAGCTTTGACCTGACGGGGGTGTGAACCGGTCGATGGACTGAACCTCTCAGCCATCGCTATCGCTCGGCAGCTCCCCTAATAGGGGAGCCATTGGCATATCGTCGCGTTTTCGAGGGTTCCGCTTCGCTACGTTTGGCCCTGCTAGCGTAATGTTCTGCCTTGCGGCAGATGTTGATTGCAGAGCCAGCGGCGAATAAATCGCAAAGAGAATCTTTTGCCAAGGCCTCCCCTACTAGGGGAGGTGGCATCGAGCGTTAGCGATGATGACGGAGAGGTTTACACCATTCCCTGCCCTTTCGTCAAAACAACCAAAATTTCTTTTTCTTTTTCTCTCGGCCGAAACAGCATTTGCTTGCTATCCGGTGTGCTGTGCGGTATAATGGATACAACAATGTGTTCTCACATGAAATGGATCACGGAAACGACTTTTTAGGAGGAGCGTTATGGAACACTACAATCCCATCCTCGGCAGCGAGCCCAACGGCCAGAAATTTATCACCTGCGGCGAGATCATGCTCCGTCTGACCCCGCCGAACTACGAAAAGATCCGCATGGCATCCAGCTTTGAAGCCAGCTACGGCGGCAGCGAGGCCAACATTGCACTGGCCCTGGCCAACCTGGGTGTGGACAGCACCTTCTTCAGCGTAGTGCCCAACAACAGCCTGGGCAAGAGCGCGGTGCGCTGGCTGCGCTCCAACGATGTGCATTGCACCCCCATGATCCTGACCGAGCCCAACGAGACCCCCTCCAACCGGCTGGGTACTTATTATCTGGAGACCGGCTACGGCATCCGCGCTTCCAAGGTCATCTACGACCGCAAGCACAGTGCCATTACCGAGTACGATTTCTCCCAGGTCGATCTGGACGCTCTGCTGGACGGCTATGACTGGCTGCACCTGAGCGGCATTACCCCGGCACTGGGCCCCAACTGCCGCGGCCTCATCATCGATATGCTCAAGGTGGCCAAAAAGAAGGGCCTTACCGTCAGCTTTGACGGCAACTTCCGCTCTACCCTGTGGAGCTGGGAGGAAGCCCGCGATTTCTGCACCGAGTGCCTGCCTTACGTTGACGTTCTGCTGGGCATTGAGCCCTACCACCTGTGGAAGGATGACAACGATCACAGCAAGGGCGACTGGAAGGACGGCGTGCCCCTGCAGCCCAGCTATGAGCAGCAGGACGAGATCTTCCAGCATTTCATTGCCCGCTACCCCAACCTCAAGTGCATTGCCCGCCATGTGCGCTATGCCCACAGCGGCAGCGAGAACAGCCTCAAGGCCTTTATGTGGTACGACGGCCACACCTTTGAGAGCAAGCTCTACACCTTTAATATTCTGGACCGCGTGGGCGGCGGCGATGCCTTTGCCAGCGGCTTGATCTACGCCATGCTGCACAACTATAAGGCTATGGACATGATCAACTTTGCCGTGGCAAGCAGCGCCATCAAGCACACCATCCACGGCGATGCCAACATCACCGACGATGTCAGCTCCATCCGCAACCTGATGAACATGAACTACGATATCAAGCGGTAATCTTTCCGCTCTCAACCCGTTCCCGGATTTTCCCCGGGGACGGGTTCTTTTTTATTGCCCGCGATGCTGGAAAAGCCTTTTCTTGTACATTCCTCCAAACTTTTTTGTGAGTTCCTACAATTCCATTGACAGAGAATTCCACGCATGGTATTCTTCAAATTGGTATTATTACCTTTTTTTGCCATACATTCTATGTCGTTTTTCTGCGGCACTCATCCATGAAAGCGAGGAAATCCATGAAAAAACGATTTGTCAGTCTATTAGTGGCACTCAGCATAACGTTAACATTCCTACCCATGGGAGCAGTAGCAGCAACTAAGATTACTAAAGGAAACCTCAAATATACAGTTAACGCCGATGGAAAATCGGTTACAGTTTCCGGTACATCAGGAAAGCCTACACAACTTACCATTGAGAGCTCAATTTCAGACAATGGCACGAACTATACTGTAACCAAAATTGCAACGTGGGCTTTTAATGCATGTAACACGCTTACGGAAGTTACATTGCCTAACACGGTGGACGAAATTGGATACCAGGCATTCTTTAAGTGTTCCAATCTAACTAAGGTTATAATTCCTGAAGGTGTTACAAAAATCGGCCAAGCTGCTTTTTATGGTTGTTCTCAATTAACAAGCATTACGATTCCGAGTACCATCAAAAATATGGATGCGGCTTTTCCAAGCAATCCCAAGTTATCTCAAGTCACCTTAACAAATGGCATTTACAGAATCAGTAGTAGCGCTTTTAAGGATTGTACAGGGTTAACAGAAATAAAGGTACCTACAAGTGTGTATGAAATCTGCTCAGACGCGTTTAATGGATGCACAGGTCTTATAAGCGTGACCCTTGAAAAGGGTATTAACATTATAAATAGCAACGCATTCAAAGATTGCACAGAACTAAATGATGTAAAATATAATGGATATAAAACAGACTGGGAAAAAGTCAGAGTTAATAACGCAGGCAATGATACACTAACCAGCAAAGTTCGGTATCTGTGTGATATCAACTTTGATTTGAACGGTGGCACTATAAATGGTAGTGGCACTATGGACAAGCAGACTGTTTACAGCAACGAGAAGCTAGAGACTGCAAAATGCTACCAGAATGGCCAGCCGTTTGTAGTTCCCTCCGACCCTGTAAGAGAAGGTTATACATTTCTTGGCTGGTATCAGCAGGATGCAACAGCTCCCACTGTCCTGGCAGAGTACGTCGCCAGTGATAATGTAACATTTACCGCAAACTGGACACAAAAAGATGCGATCGACCCGGATGTTGACCTCAAGTTTGACGCGGTAACCGGAGAAGTGACATCGAACAATACTCAAGTCAATGCTGATGATATCATCAATAGGAAGTTTTATGATGATAAGGGAAATGAAGTTCCCGGTGAGAAATTGAATGACCGCGGGCTCCCTACGGAACCGGGCGATTATATCGTCAAAGTTGATGTCAAAGAGACCGAAAAAACCGCTCCCGCGAATCAAATCACTGGCAATCAGATTAAGTGGAGTTACAATGTTCCCCAGAAAGAAGAAAAGGTCACCTACACTCTATCCCTTCTTGGCGGTATTGCAAAAGTAAACGGCAAGGATACTACTATCAATGACAATGGTGACATTACCATTGAAAAAGGTGCAACAGTGGAAGTAACCTTTGATAAGAGCATTCTTTCCGATGCTCAGACTTTTGACCAGTGGACAATTAAGCCTGCCAGCGTGCTGAACGCTGTTGAACCCAAGGCTGAAACCATTACCTTTACCATGCCGGGTGAAAATGTTATTATCGAAGCCATGACAAAGGATGCAAGCATTGAGGAAGAGCCCAACATTCTGGGCACTACCCTCATCATTGGTACTGCCGCCGCGGGTACCGCGGTGCTGGCCTACCAGACCTATCAGTTGGGTACTGAGTTCTATCTGATTTGCGCCCTGCCAACCGGTACAGCTATTCCAACAAACCGAGGTGAGCTGGCTGCACTGGTGTGGAACAATGCAGGAAAGCCTGAACCCGCCGCCGTGCTGAACGCCAATGCCACTGAGACTGACAAGGCCATTGCATGGGCCGTGGAGAACGACCTGCTCAAGGCCGCGAAGAGCAACGGCGAAACCTATGAAGCAACTGATCCTGTAAGCCGTACAGAGGTTATCAAGGCATGGAATCAGGTGCAGGCGTTCAAAAAGTAATTCGTACCGTAACGAGAAGAACAAATAACACCGCAAACCCAATATGAAATGAACCCCAAAAGTTAGACAAAAATCAAATTAAGCGACCCCAACGGTCTG
>ERZ838118.2284-NODE-2284-length-20754-cov-10.583990_pt1 | contig 20754 bp, 15 predicted proteins | sample MGYA00519863_ERZ838118 | MGnify/ENA primary metagenome ERZ838118 (study PRJEB31850, sample SAMEA3708827) | human gut metagenome | biome: human gut; feature: human-associated habitat; material: faeces | place: China | collected 2014 ...
TGAAGGAGTTAAACTTTAAACCACAGAAAACTGGATTAATCGTGAATCGTGTTCCGGATGGAAAACTGGATGCCGGAACTCTGGAAGAAATCCGAAATCAGGGACTGGAGCTGCTGGGAGTGGTGCCTCATGATAACCAGGTTTATCAGTATGACTGTGATGGAAAGCCGATTATACAGCTTCCGAAAGATTCTCCGGTCAGAAGTGCACTGGGAGAAATTGTAAAGAAGCTAGGACTGTGAGAGAGGGAGGTTCTCTTTATGATTTCAGCCAGACAGCAGTAGATGAGATAAAAAAAATAAAAGAAAAATTAGGTTAAGAAAATAATAGAATATATACAGGAAAAAGGTGAAAAGATGGGATTTTTTTCAGGATGTATGGACGCCAGAAACATGACTTCAATTGAAGAAGTTAAATGTCCGAAATGTAGTGCAGATATAGAAGTATTTGTGAGAGATGGAAAAACAGTTGGCGACAGTGTATGCGATAACTGTGGATATACGATAAAAGAAAACCAGATTATACAGGTGTAATTTGTAATATTACATCCACTTGACTCAGGAATGAAGCAGTGATATACTAAAACAAAAGTTATTTATAAAATAACAGTAAAAACCTGGAACTATATTGTGCGGGCTTGAACAGTTACAAAAAATGCAATTCTTGTGGAGGGTATAGGATGATACAGATTGCAATTGTGGAAGATGAAGAAATTTACGTAAAACAATTAACAGAGTATATCCGGAAATATCAAACGGAAAGGGGAAGATCAATAAAGGTTACGGTATTTGGTGATGGAGAAGATATCACTGAGAATTACAGTGGCGGTTTTGACATTATTCTGATGGATATTCAGATGCGGTTCATGGACGGTATGACAGCAGCAGAAAAAATCCGTCAGATGGATCAGAAAGTAATTATTATGTTTATTACAAATATGATTCAATATGCAGTACGTGGATATGAAGTTGATGCAATGGATTATGTAGTAAAACCAGTTGAGTACTTTTCTTTTTCACAGAAACTGGATAAAGCAGTTGGACGTATGCGCTCTGAGGTTAAAGAATTTCTTACGATTCCGATTGGGGAAGGAGTTGTAAAGATAGATATAGCAGATATCTATTTTATTGAGGGGCAGAGACATAATGTAATTTATCATACTTCGAGAGGAGATTATTGTTCAAGAATTACGATGAAAGAACTCGAAGAAAAACTTGCGGTACACAATTTTTTTCGATGTGCAAAGGGATATCTGGTAAATATGAATCATGTAGAGGGATTTGTTGGTTCTGATTGTGTGATCCATAATGTACATATACCTGTCAGCAGAACTAGAAAAAAAGAATTCATGAATCTGCTTCTGCAAAACCTCAATATGGAATGATTTCATGCGAAATGGAGGATACTATGTTATATCAGGATATTCCAAGAATTTATACGGCAATAGCAGAGTGGGGATCATGTCTGGTTTATCTTTATATCCTAAAAAAAGAAAACATGAAATCTGTACATTTTCTTATAGGCAGTCTTTTCATGTTGGCAATACAGAGTATTTTTCTGACTTTGACAGGCAGCGTAACTGAAATTTTGTGGATTCCCTGTATGATGATCGCTGCAGGTATGATGTATGGATTTCTTATGGTCGGAGGAAATATGAAGCCTCTGGGAGCGGCTTATTGCTGTGCCCGTGCATTTGTTCTTGCTGAGTTTGCAGCTTCGCTGCAGTGGCAGATGGTATCTATTGTACAGGCATGGGGGAATCAGAGCCTCGGGGTTGAAATTCTGATCACGATGGTTGTTTTTGGAGGCTGCTTTACTATTGATATTTATTTAGAAAAAGATCTTTTGAAGCAGAATTATCTTGAACAGATGACAGTAAAGGAAGTAGTAGCGGCGGCAATCATGGCTGTTGCAATCTTTGCTTTTAGTAATCTGAGCTTTTTAAATGAAAATGCACCATTTGCGAGCAGAGAACGTGCAGATATTTTTTCTATCAGAACACTGATCGATTTTGGAGGAATTGCAATCCTGCATGCTTATCAGAGCAGGATCAGTGAGTATGTTGCCGAGAAAGAACTTTCAGTAATGAACGTGATGCTGAAAAGCCAGTATGATCAATACCGAAATTATCAGGACAGCCTGGATCTCATACAAATGAAATACCATGATCTGAAACACCAGATAACGGGACTTCGTGCGGAATCAGATGAAGAGAAACGAAAAAAATGGATTGATTCCATGGAAAAGGAAATCGCTGCTTTTGAGAATATAAGCAGAACGGGGAATCAGGTACTTGATACGATTTTGGCAGCTAAGATTTTCCATTGTCGAAAAAATCATATACAGATTACCTGTGTGGCAGATGGAAAATTATTGGATCATATGCATGTAACAGATATATGTTCTATATTTGGAAATGCTTTGGATAATGCGATTGAACATGTAATTTTAATTCCAGATCCGGAAAAAAGACTGATCCATCTGACAGTATCCGCTCAAAAAGGATTTGTGTTCATCAAGATAGAGAATTATTGTGAAGCAGAAATTTCCAAAAATGAAGAGGATCTGATTACAACAACAAAAAAGGATAGTAAAAACCATGGTTTTGGATTGAAGAGTATTCGTAAAGCTGTAGAAAAATATGATGGTTCTGTAGTATTTGGAGTACAGCAGAACTGGTTTGAATTAAAGATTCTTTTACCCAGAGTATTGTAATGCTCTGGGTATTTTTGTTGCCAAGCATACGACAAAAAGGTCCGGTGGACCTTTTTTAGTATTTTGTGCCATATTTGCTGCATCTTGTGCCAAAAACGGCACGAAATAATAACCATGTTATAGTAATGTCAACAGGAAATGATACCTGAAAAAGGCGAGAGAGTCAAAGGAGGAAAAAAGAGAATGATCAGTGTTGAAATGGAAGATGTTCTGGCGGTATTACAATTATGCAAACCGTATATTATCGGTATTATTGCTGCACTTGTAATTGGAATCGTAATTATGATCGCATGCCGCAGGATGTCCAGGGGCAAAAGATTTCTGATAAGAGGAGAAGCTGCGATCGCAATGGTTCTTGCAGTTGTTGTCTGCGTGAATATGATCTGTTTTGGACCAATGTCTACGTTGATTGGACTGGCAACGGGAAATGGAACTTTAAGCGATGAAACAAATGAAGAAGCTGCGGAAGTAGCAGAAGAAATTATGGAAGACGGAATTGTTCTTCTGAAGAATGAAAGCCTGCTTCCTTTAAATGAAACAAAAAAACTGAATATTTTTGGCTGGGAATCTATTAATCCGGCTTACGGTGGAGCTGGTTCCGGTGGAATTAATGATCTGTATGATATTGTCAGTCTGAATCAGGGACTTGAAAATGCCGGATTTTCTATTAACCAGGAACTGGTTGATTTTTATAACAATTATGGTGCAGATAATCCGGAAATGTCTATCCAGAAACAGAGTTGGACATTACCGGAGCCACCTGTAGATACTTACAGTGATGAGCTTATTAAAAGTGCGAAAGAGTATTCTGATGTGGCAGTTGTGGTTCTTTCCAGAAAAGCAGGTGAAGGTCATAATGATATTCCTATGGATGTAAGAAAAGCAGCATATGATAATAATTCAGATGAATATGATGATTTTCCTGAGGGAGAGCATTATTTACAGCTTTCACAAACTGAGAGAGATATGGTGGATATGGTTTGCTCAAACTTTGATAATGTGATTGTGGTTTATAATGGAGCAAATCAGTTTGAACTTGGTTTCGCAGATGAATATCCTCAGATTAAATCTGTTGTATGGTGCCCCGGAACGGGAAATGTGGGATTTAATGCACTTGGTAAAGTATTTTCAGGTGAAGTCAATCCTTCCGGAAAAACACCGGATACATTTATTTATGATATGACGACTGCTCCGTGGTGGAATAATGCAGAAAAAACGGAGTATACAAATCTGGCAGATATGGCCGTTGAAGGAATGAACGCAGGAACTGCGCAGGTGTATGCTCCGGCATTTACCAATTATGTGGAAGGTATTTATGTAGGATACAAGTACTATGAAACAGCTGCACAGGAAGGTGCGATTGATTACGATAAGACTGTACAGTATCCATTTGGATATGGTCTGAGTTATACGGAATTTGAACAGAAAATGGGTGAACTGGAGGAAAAAGACGGACAGATTTCTGTAGATGTAGAAGTAACCAACACCGGAGATGTTGCCGGAAAAGATGTAGTAGAAGTGTATTATAAACCGCCATATACAAATGGGGGAATTGAGAAATCTTCTGCAAATCTGATCGAGTTTGCAAAAACAGATCTGCTTCAGCCGGGAGAATCTCAGACTGTTACAGTTACATTCAGTATAGAAGATATGGCCTCTTATGATGAGAATAATGCAAAAGCATATGTTCTTGAAAAAGGCGATTATGTGATTTCTATCAACAGCGATTCACATACTGTGCTGGATCAGAAAACTTATACTGCAGATAAAGATGTAGTATATAAGGGAGAAAATAAAAGAGCATCAGATGATACTGCAGCAACAAATGTATTTGAAGATGCAAAAGGAGATATAACATATCTGTCACGTGCGGATCATTTTGCAAATTATGAAGAGGCTACAGCAGCACCGGCATCTGCAGAGCTGGGTGAGCCATATGTTTCTGAATATCATCTGAACAGCAACTTTGATAAGACTACATATCTCAATGATGAGGATGTAATGCCGACAACGGGAGCAGATAATGGACTTACATTAGCTGATATGCGTGATGCTGATTATGACGATCCTCGTTGGGAAAAACTTCTGGATCAGCTTACTGTTGATGAAATGGCAAATATGATTGCAATGGCTGGTTATCAGACAGCAGCCATGGATTCTGTGGGAAAAGTGGCTACACTTGATTTCGATGGACCAGCAGCAATTAATAACAACTTTACAGGAGTTGGTTCTATTGGATTCCCAATTGAAGTTGTGGTTGCATCCACATGGAATAAGGAACTTGCACAGGCCTGGGGTGAATGCATGGGCAAGATCAGTCAGGAAATGGGTGCAGAGGGCTGGTATGCACCAGGTATGAATACTCATAGAACCGCATTTGGAGCAAGAAACTATGAATATTTTTCAGAAGATGGAGTTCTTGCAGGAAATATGAGTGCAAATGCAGTAGAAGGTGCAAGAAAATATGGAGTTTATTCTTACATTAAGCATTTCGCACTGTATGAGGGAAATGCAAAGATGGTAAGTGTCTGGTCAAATGAGCAGGCAATCCGGGAAATCTATCTGAAACCATTTGAAATCTCTGTAAAACAGGGAGGCGCAAATGCGGTTATGGTTTCCTGGAGTTTCCTTGGAGATAAATGGACTGGAGAATGCAGTAATCTTATGAACACAGTTCTCAGAGATGAATGGGGCTTCAGGGGAATGGCGCTTACAGACTTCTTCCGAAACAATGGTCATGGATTTATGAATGCAGATGCAGCTTTGGCGAATGGGGTAGATGCAATGCTGTCCACATTCAACGGAGAAGAGAACAATGTAGCCAATCCGGAACATCCAACATCTGTACTTCAGATGAGAAATGCCTGCAAAAATGTCATGTATACAGTTGTAAGCAGCTGGGCTTATGATGGAGAACACGAAGAAACAGGTATGGAAAACTGGAAAAAAGCAGGAATTGGTATCGACATTGTAATAGCACTTTTCATGGCAGGAATGGAAGTACTGGTAATCAGAGAATATAAGAAAAGAAAGAATGCTGAATAAGGATGAAAGTGGGATGGAAAACAGTTATGAAACAGCAAAAATTGGTTGAAAAGATGACAATAGAAGAAAAGGCAGCGATACTCAGTGGAAAAACTGTCTGGCAGACCAGAGAAATTGACAGGCTTTCCATCCCGTCCATCTTTCTTTCAGATGGACCGCATGGAATCAGAAAACAGGCAGGAGCAGGAGACCATCTGGGACTGAATGCATCCTTGAATGCAACTTGTTTTCCCACAGCAGCGACGATAGCAAACAGCTGGAATCAGGATCTGGGGGAAGAGATTGGACAGGCTCTTGGAGAGGAAGCAGCAAGTATGGATGTAAATATCCTGCTTGGTCCGGGATTAAATATTAAAAGAAGCCCATTATGTGGAAGAAATTTTGAATATTTTTCAGAAGATCCATATCTTTCCGGGAAGATGGCAGCATCATATATTCGTGGAATACAGAGTAAAGGCGTTTATGCCTGCCCGAAGCATCTGGCGGTTAACAGTCAGGAACTTCGGAGAATGGCAATGGACGCAGTTGTTGACGAACGGACATTAAGAGAAATTTATCTGACCGGTTTTGAGATAGCTGTTAAAGAAGGACACGCAAAAGCAATCATGAGCAGTTACAACCAGATTAATGGGATTTATGCTAATGAGGACAAACATCTTTTGACAGACATCCTGCGCAAAGACTGGGGATTTGATGGAATTGTAGTAACAGACTGGGGCGGAAGCAATGACCATGTGAAAGGTGTTGCTGCCGGCTCAAATCTGGAGATGCCGTCCTGTGGGTACGATTCTGCAAGAGAAGTGATTGCTGCTGTCCAAAGCGGAAAGCTGAAGGAAGCGGATTTGGATGAAAGAGTTGGAGAATTGGTGGATGCAGTGATGGAACTGACATCAGGGAAGAAGCTTTCAGATAAAAACTTTGACAGAAATGCACATCATCAACTGGCAAGGAAAGCAGCAGCAGAAAGCATGATTCTTCTGAAAAATGAAAAACAGATTCTTCCGCTGGATACCAAAAAATCCATCGCTGTTATTGGGGATTTTGCTTTTTCACCCAGATATCAGGGGGCAGGATCTTCTATGGTCAATCCAACAAAAGTAGAAGATATATCATCGATTTTGCAGCAATATGATCTGAATATTCTGGGAATGACAAGAGGCTATCATAGAAATGGAGATGTAGATGAGAATGATAGAAAGTTTGCATTAAATTTGGCTATGAATGCGGATATTGTGATTTTCTGCTTTGGTCTTGATGAGATCAGTGAATCAGAAGGACTGGATAGAACCCATATGCGTATTCCGCAGAATCAGATAGATCTTCTGCAGGATATCAGTAAAGTGAATGAAAATATTATTGGAATACTGAGTGCAGGATCTGCGATAGAAATGCCATGGCACACCTGCTGCAAAGCGATTTTGCATGGCTATCTGAATGGACAGGCAGGCGCTTCTGCAACATTGGATATTCTGACCGGAAAAGTGAATCCATCAGGAAGACTGGCAGAAACATATCCCATATCTTATGAACAGACACCGGCATTCCGATATTATCCAAGTAATGAGAAAACATCGGAATACCGAGAGAGTGTTTATGTGGGATATCGCTATTATGATACTTCAAAAGTCCGGGTGCAATATCCATTTGGCTTTGGGCTTTCCTATACGGAATTTACATATTCTGATCTTATCATAGAAGAGGATGGAATCAAAGTTTCGGTTACCAATACAGGTGACAGAGATGGAGCAGAGGTTGTTCAGATGTATGTAGGACTTCCTAATGCAATCGTGTTCCGACCGGAAAAAGAACTGAAAGGTTTTGCAAAAGTTTATCTAAAGGCAGGAGAAAGCAGACAGCTCAGGATTCCCTTTGATGATAAGACATTCCGTTATTGGAATATAAAAACGGGACAGTGGGAAATAGAAACAGGAACTTATCAGATTATGGTAGGAGCCAGTGTTGCAGATATTCGTTTAACAGGTATGACTGAGAGAACAGGAAATAGTAAAGGGTATCCGTATAATCCGGCAAAAATGCCTTACTATTATACAGGAATCGTGCAGAAAATATCAGATGAGGAATTTCGTGAACTTCTTGGCCATGAGATACCGAACGGGAGATGGAGTGGAAATCTGGAAATCAATGATGCAATCTGTCAGATGTATTATGCAAAAAGTCGACTTGCAAGGCTGATATATAGATATCTCACAAAAATGAAAAAGAAGAGTGAGGCACAGGGAAAGCCAGATTTGAATATTCTTTTTATTTACAATATGCCGTTTCGGGGGATTGCCAAGATGACCGGTGGGGCAGTCAGTATGGAAATGGTATATGGAATTGTCGATGCTGTGAATGGCCACTTTATGCTTGGAGTAAAAAAAGTAGTTGGCGGATATTTCAGAAACAGAAGAAATAATAAGAAATATGAAAAATTATTAAAAGGAGCCGGAGGGAAGTGCAGATGAATCATATAAAAAATATATGGAAATGTTTTGAAGAGAAACATGCTGCTTTTGCAAAATGGCTTTATCAGATATTCTATTTTGTTATATTCAGTATGGGCGTGACAGTATTCCAGTATCTTGTATTTACATTTTTACCAGGGATTTTGGGAATTGGTCTGGCTGGTACAGAATTTATGTGGCCAAAGGTTTCCATGAATCTGTTTGGAGTAAAATTTACATGGAGTTTGCTGGGGTATAATGTATTGCGTGATGCAACGGGGAATATACTGATCGGTGGTGGACTTGGCTATTTTATCAGTTATGAATTGGGGTCATTTCTTGCACAGTGTATCAATTTTCCGCTTCAGAGAAATATTACTTTTAAAAGCCATGGAAATCCTGTATATCAGGCAATCTGGTATTTTATAGCATGGGTGGTAATTTCACTGATTTGTAATGGATTTAATAATCTGTGGATGCCAGTTGCATCTGCATATGTGGCACCGGCAGTCTATAACATGCTTGTGACAATTATCACAGGTGGAGTTTCCATGGTGATTTTCTTCTTTGTGTTTAAAATTATTTTCCCGGAGGGGAAGGCTGAATAGAAAACATGCGTTATTATAAAGCTGGAGGTGAGTACGGGATGAAGACATTGGCCAGGATATGTAAAGTATATAAAGAAAAATATCCGCTGGTTCAGATTGTGCTTCATACTGCAACAGCAGATACAGTGTATGAGAGCAAGTGGAACAACAAAAAAAGTGGCAGAGATGATTGCTGGCTGCCGGAAATCCATGCCGGGTTATTCGCAAAATAACTGAAAAAGATCATATGAAATAAGATAATACAATCAATAAAGGGGATGCCGTTTAATACCACTTTTCGGCATCCCCTTTTTGCCAAAATAATTAAGTATTCCAATATCCGATATGGCAGAAATATTTCTGGGACAGATTGTATTCCGGAGAAAAATGAAAGGTTAGTTTTAACTGGTTGTATTACGGCGAATCAATATGGGAGTAATCTGTTTATGAACAGGCTTTTCCAGTGGTTTAGGGGAACGTTTTTTTTGTTCTTCCATCTGTTGAACCAGAAGCTCCATGGCAGTTTGTGCAATAATATCAATCTGCTGACCAACGGTTGTGATTGGGAGAATTGCCTCACTGGCAATGGGAGAATTATCAAATCCTATGATTTCATAGAAAGAGGGTAATTCTCGGTATTTCTGGAAAATCAGGTTAAGAAACATGTTTGCATAGGTATCGTTGGAAAGGAAAATACCTTTTTTTTGATTGGGATATTTCTCTTCTATTCTTGTAAAAATGCGTCTTATTTCATTTAAAATTTCCTGATAAGAATTACCGCTTACACTTAGATCAATATCATAAGGAACCTGATATTCTTCACAGGTTTCCTTAAATGCGCGAATACGGTCGTAAGCAGGAACTGTTTTCTCAACATTGACATTGATGTGGATCAGTATATCACATTTATCACGGATCAGCAGAGTGGTAGCCTGAAGCGCACCCATATAGTTGTCAGTGGTAACACTGCTGATATATTCCGCTTCACGTTCAATGGCAACGATGGGAATCTGATAGGAGGATAATTGTTTTGATGACAGCGTATGACTTAAAACAATGAGACCTTCAATCTGATAGGATAGGAGCTCTTCAATATATTGCTGTTCTTCTTCAGCCCCATGTTCACTGCTAAAGACGAGAAATTTGTAGTGATAATCACTGTAGCTGGACAGCAGTTGTGTCAGCATTTCAGAATAATAATGCAGATAAAGATTCGGAATAATGATTCCGATAAATTCACTTTTTCCATTCGCCAGAACTTTTGCAAGTTTATTTTTTTTATAGCCAAGGATATCAAGGGCCTGAGAAATTTTTTCCTGATTTTCAAGTGTAAGGGAATCAGGATGATTGAAATATCTTGATATTGTAGTTTTTGAAAAATGGGTATATGCTGCAATATCTGCAAATGTCACCTGTTTTTTTGACATGAAACTTATTCTCCTTATAAATAAATGCAAATATTTTTTTTAGTATAGCAATTATTATACAAAAAGGCAATATTAAAATAACCGATTACGTAACCGGTTATTTTAATGAAGAAAAGTGTTGACAGAGAGTGTGTGATGTAGTAACATCAGATTATAAAGTAACCGGTTACTTAACCGGTTTCATGAACAATGTATGAAAGGAATGGAGGAAAAAGTGCATGAAAACAGTGCAGAACCAAGCAAAGCCCGTAAGCAAGCAGACGTGGAGAAATAAGGTTACGTATGTGAAGAAAAACTGGCAGTTATATCTTTTTTTCTTAATGCCGGGACTTTTACTGACAATCATTTTTAAGTATCTTCCGATGGGAGGGCTTTTGATTGCGTTTGAAGATTATAATGTAATCAAGGGAGTACTTGGAAGTCCATGGGTTGGACTTGAATATTTCAGACGTTTTTTATCATCACCGGATTTTATGAACTATCTGATGAATACATTAAAGCTGAGTATCTATGGATTATTATGGGGATTTCCGGTTCCGATTATTCTGGCATTACTTATGAATCGTATTCAAAAAACAGGGATCAAGAAAAAAGTACAGCTTCTGATCTATATGCCGAATTTTATATCTGTAATAGTACTTTGTGGTATGGTTCGTATGCTGTTATCACCGGTAGGACCTTTGAACAGGCTGCTTGGGATTAGCACAAACTGGATGACAATGCCATCTGCTTTCCGTACTATTTATATAGCAAGTGGAATCTGGCAGACTGCAGGCTGGGCATCTATTATGTATACTGCAGCATTATCTAATGCGAGCAAAGAGTTGGAAGAAGCGGCAGTTATGGATGGTGCAAACCTTTTGCAGCAGATCTGGTACGTGGAGCTTCCGGCGATTAAGAACATTATTGTAATTCAGTTTATCCTGCAGGCAGGAAATATTATGAGCATTGGATTTGAGAAGGCATATGCATTGCAGACAGATATGAACCTGCCGGCATCAGAAATTTTATCTACATATGTATATCGCATCGGTCTTTTGAACGGTGATTATGGTTATTCTACGGCAGTAGGTCTGTTTAATTCAGTTGTAAATGTAATTCTGTTGATTTTTGTAAACTGGGTTGTAAAGAAGCTGAATGATGGAGAGGGATTATAGGAGGAAGAGAAGATGGAGAAAAAGAAGAGAAAATATTCAAGGACAGATCGTCTGATCCTTGGAATTGGATTCACGATTCTTGGACTGTTTGTACTTTCTATTGCGATTCCAATTATATATGTAGTGCTTGCATCTTTTATGGATCCTACTGTTTTGAATAATCAGGGACTGAGCTCTGATATTAAGGACTGGACTTTGGATGCTTATAGAAGAGTACTGGAGAATGAGATGATCTGGCGCGGATTTTTGAATTCTTTTCTGTATTCATTTGTATTTACAGTGATCTCAGTTTTTGTAACATTACTGGCAGCCTTTCCTCTGTCTAAAAAAGAATTTGTGGGAAGAAAATTTTTTAATCTGATTTTTCTGATCACAATGTTTTTTGGGGGAGGAATGATTCCAACATTTATTTTGATCAATCAGCTGCATATGGTAAATACAGTATGGGCGGTTTTGATTCCGGGAGCATTTAATGTTTGGAATATGATTCTTGCAAGAACTTATTATCAGTCAATTCCGGCAGAATTAAGAGAAGCATCTGCAATTGACGGTGCTAATGAAATTCAGCATTTTTTCAAAATTATGATGCCGGTATGTAAACCGATCATTGCAGTACTGGCACTGTGGTCATTTGTCGGAATGTGGAATAGCTACTTTGATGCGATGATTTATCTGAACGATGCAAATCTTCAGCCACTGCAGCTGGTACTGCGTTCAATCCTGGTGCAGAATACTCCACAGCCGGGAATGATTGCAGATATCCAAAGCACAGCAGAGATGGCAAAGGTAGCAGAACAGTTGAAATATGCAACAATTGTAGTATCAAGTTTACCACTTTTAGTGATGTATCCATTTTTCCAGAAATATTTTGATAAAGGAATTATGGTTGGCTCGGTAAAAGGCTAAAGAAAGGAATGATACAGATATGAAGAAAAACAGAGTAAGAAGTTTGCTTGCACTTGGACTTTCTTTAACAATGATGGTAAGTATAATGGGGTGTGGAAAACAGCAGAGGCTTGATGCTGAGATTAATCCGGATACACCGGTATCGGATGTACAGTTTCCATTGAAAGAAACAGAGGAGCTTTCTTTTATTACCAGTGCACCGGCCACTTCAACACAGGATCCAAATAAAAGAGTGATTTTCCAGAGAATGGAAGAACAGACCAATGTTCATATTGACTGGACCTGCTTTGTATCAGATCAGTTTTCAGATAAAAAGAATCTGGCGTTGGCTCAGTTTGGAAATCTGCCGGATGGACTGTTTAATGCAGGCATGAGTGATTATGATCTGTTGCGTTATGCAAAGCAGGGAATAATTATTCCGCTGGAAAATCTGATTGACAAATATATGCCAAACCTTCAGGCTGTGTTTGAAAAATACCCGGAATACAGAACCATGTGTACAGCACCGGATGGACATATTTACTCTTTTCCGTGGATTGAACAGCTTGGTTCCGGAAAAGAAGCAATTCAGGCCATTGGAGATATTCCTTATATTAATAAGAAATGGCTTGATTATCTTGGTCTTGAGATTCCAACCACAACAGACGAACTGGAGCAGGTACTGATTCAATTTCGAGATCATGCAGATGATCTGAAACAAGAGTTTTCCATTGAAGGTGATGTAATACCAATGTCATTTATTATCAATAACGGAGATCAGGATCCTTCAATCTTAATAAATGGATTCGGAGATGGTTATGGGGACACAGGAGATCATTTTGCTGTAACAGATGAAGGTAAGGTGATTTATACAACGGTTCAGGAAGGATACAAAGAAGGTATCAAATGGCTGCATAAACTTGTGACAGAGAATCTGATCGATCCGGAAGCATTTACACAGGAATGGTCTACTTATGTTGCAAAAGGAAAGAATCACCGTTATGGACTTTGCTTCACATGGGATATTGCTAATATAGACAACAATACGGATTATGTGATGCTTCCGGCACTGACCGGACCGGATGGAATGAGAAATATCACCAGACAGAACAACAGTGAGACCAGCGGTTTTGACAGAGGAAGATGTGTGCTTACTACCAGCTGCCGTAACACGGCACTTGCTGCCGCATGGATCGATCAGATGTATGCACCCCTTCAGTCTCCACAAAATAACTGGGGAACCTATGGAGAGAAGGATTCCTTTAATATTTTTGAGCTGTCTGTAAACAAAGATGGCGAAAAAATGTTAAAGCATATGGACTTAGGAGATCAGTCACCGGTGGAAGTACGTGAAGCGCAATCTGTAAATGGTCCTCTCGCTATATTAAATGAATATTATGACGTATATGTAACACAGCCGGAAGATGCGAAATGGCGTCTGGATAATATGCATGAGACATATTTACAGGATATGAACAGCAAATATGTTTATCCTAATGTATTTATGAGTATTGATGATACAAACAAAGTGTCACAGTATGATACAGATATTAAGAAATATGCAGAACAGAAGAAAGCAGATTGGATCCTGAACGGAGGAATTGATGAAGAATGGGATTCTTATCTGAAAAAAATGGAGAAGTACGGGCTTTCCGATTACCTTTCAATCAAGCAAAAATATTTTGACCAGTATCAGGATTCATTAAGCAGTGAAAAATAAGAGAAGATATCATTTTGACAGGAGGAACTATATGAGCGAAATGTTGGAAAAGGCAAGAAAATATGAATTTATACAGGGACAGCAGATCAAAGAGGAAGAAAGACCAGCCTTTCATATAACTCCTTATGTTGGCTGGATGAATGATCCAAATGGATTTTCCTATTATAAAGGAGAGTATCATTTGTTCTACCAGTATAATCCGTATAGCACACATTGGGACAGTATGCACTGGGGACATGTAGTGAGTAAGGATTTATTGCATTGGAACTATGTTCCGACTGCATTGGCACCGGATGAAGATTATGATAAATTCGGCTGTTTTTCAGGAAGTGCCATAGAATTAGAGGATGGCAGACAGTTGCTTATGTATACTTCTGTAAATCAGGAGAAACTGGAAGACGGAACTGTAAGGGATATTCAGACACAGGCAGTGGCAGTTGGAGATGGTAAGGATTATGAAAAGTATGATAAGAATCCGGTTCTGACAGCCAAAGATCTTCCAAAGGGGGCTAGTAAAGTAGACTTTCGTGATCCCAAAATCTGGAAAGGGAACGATGGAAACTTTTATTGTGTTATAGGAAGTCGTCCGGCTGATGGAAGCGGACAGATCCTTCTTTACAGAAGTAAAAATGGCTTTGAATGGGAATTTGTAAGCATTCTGGCAAAGAATCAAAATCGTTATGGAAAAATGTGGGAATGCCCGGATTTCTTTGAATTGGATGGCAAATATGTGCTTCTGACAAGTCCACAGGATATGCTTCCGGAAGGATTAGAATTTCATAATGGAAATGGAACGTTATGTATTATTGGGGAGTTGGATCCTGAGACACATACTTTAAAGGAACAGTTTTGTCAAGGTGTTGATTACGGAATTGACTATTACGCAATGCAGACACTGCTTGCACCGGATGGACGAAGAATTATGATCGCCTGGATGCAGAACTGGGATACGCTTGCATATCGATGCAATGACTCTGGATGGTTCGCACAAATGAGTCTTCCAAGAGAACTGTCTGTTAAAAACGGAAGATTGTATCAGGTTCCGATCAGAGAACTTAATGCCATGCGTGCAAACAAAGTCGAGTATAACAATGTTGTGATAAAAGATACCAGGCTCACACTGGATCAGATTGAAGGACGAACGGTAGATCTGGAACTTGTGATACGACCGGCAGATAAAGACAATCTTTATAAAAAATTTGAACTCTGTTTTGCAGAGAATGAGAAATATCATTCTACATTATGCTTCCGTCCGGATGAATCTGTTTTAAAAATCGATAGAAAATTCTCAGGAAGCGAACGGGCGCTGGTTCATCAGAGCAGTTGTCTGGTAAACGGTGACAGCAATGAACTAAAACTGCGTGTGATTTTGGATAAGTTTAGTGTGGAAGTATTTATTAATGACGGCGAGCAGGTTATGTCTGCGGTTATTCTTACAAAGCAGGAAGCAAAGGGGATTTCTTTCTTTGCTGATGGTGCAGCTAAGCTTGATATAGTGAAATATGATTTATTATAATAAAGCGTTATAAATTGGGACATAATACAGCATTTATTGGTAAGGTTGGTAATGATTTTTTTGGAGATCAGTTGAGAGAAGCCATAAAAGAAGCAGGAATTGATGACATTGGATTATGTACAGATGAAAAAATTCATACTACGCTTGCTATGGTACATACATATCCGGATGGAGATAGGGATTTTTTCTTCTATCGTAATCCGGGAGCAGACATGATGCTGAATAAAACTGAGATTTCCGAGGATATTCTCAAGGAAACAGAAATGCAAATAAGTAAAAAACTTTAAATTTGTAATTCTTGCCAAATAGCAAGGAAATCGCAAGACTTTGGTCATGTGAATTTCCTTGCTTTTTTTTCTCAAAGTGTCAGGTAAGGCCCTTGTTTATGGAAGAAATCAGCTCTGCCAGTTGTTTCCTTTTGGTGCGTGTATCACCGTTGATCATCAACTTGGAATAAATCTGGTTGACATATTGTTTCACAGTGCCTTCAGAGAGAAATAACCTCTCTGCGATTTCGCGGTTGCTCAGACGGTCGGTGATCAAAGCTGCGATTTCTGCTTCTCTGCTGTTCAGCATATTTAGGATCTCAGGTCTGGAATTACGGATGGACAGGCGGAGGCAGTGTTGTTCATAAACAGAACCAAGGGAAAGGATCCGGTCTGTGAAAGGCTCTGGTGTTATGGAATTAATACTGCCCAGCACATCCTTGATATAGTTATAATTTTCTACAAACGGAATCAGAAAGCCATCCGGCATGGCGTGTCCTAAGGCTTTCTGCAGAAGCTGTCGTGCATCATGATGTTTGCCCAGCATTGCGTAAGCAGCAGCGGTCTGGATCTGAATGTGGAGAGACACAAGTTCATAGTGCATTTTCTCACAGACAGGCAGAAGCGTTTCGCTTCTGCCTATAACTTTTGCGTACATTTTCTGTGAAAGAAAGACCTGATTCTCGATCATTTCCATCATAGGTCTGCAGGGAGAAAGAAAGCTGACAGTGGATAACATATGGTCTTTAAATAATGCAGGAATCTTTTCAGGCATTCTAATTAATGCATAGTAGTAAGCATAAGTACTGTCAAAAATATTCAGCCACATCATATTGTGGAGAGACAGAAGCTCCTTACGCTTTACTTCAGGGTTCTTCACAAAGGTGACACCCTCCTGAAAAAGGGAAAGCCTTGCAGCAAGGAAATCACAGCAGAGCGAAATATTGTGCTGTCCGTTTGAGGCAATGGTGGAATAAGTTTGCTCCAGCAGAATCTGTGCATCTGAAAAATTTCCCTGCATAAATGCTGCCTCTGCATTCATGAGCAATTCCGCACCCTGTCCATGTCCCTGGGTAATCCTGTAATAGTGGGGCATACATTCATTCATAGCTGTCAGTTCTGCATCCAGGGTTCCGGATCTGCGGTGAAACATCATCAGAACAGAAGGAGAACCGAAGGTCCAGCTTCCTGTTTTGCGGATACTGATGGCAGGTCTGGTCATTTTGGAACTGGCCTGACGGTGCAGAACGCTCATACCGGTGATATCGTTATACATCAGAAAACTCATAATAAGATCACATTCTCCGGAGAGATTCTTTCTCTCATCTTCGGACAAAGTGTTATCTTCAGCTATGGTATCTGTCAGAAGCTGCTTCAGTTCCATCATTTTGGGAATCTGATGCCAGGTAAACATACGGCGCATTAATACGAGAAGGGCCAGAGGCCTGTTCTTCAGGATTTCTGTTGGACAGACATCAAGAAATGCGAGAACCTTTTCCGGCGAAAGAGAAGCCAGGAGGATTCCTGCATCCTTTTGGATAACAGCAAGTGCTGCATCATAGTTAAGAGCCTTGTTATAGGCAGCAAGTGCCTGCAGGAACTGTCCCCGGGATTCATACCATTGTCCGTAACGATTCCGGAAATCTGTCTGTTTTTCATGGGAAAGCATGGCAAAGGCACGCTGTGTACATTCCTTCATCATATGGTGAAAACGGAAGCTGACTCCATCGGGCAAAGGCGTGATAAAAGCATTCTGTCTGGTCATAAGGGAAAGAATCTGTCCGGCTTCCGGATTCCCTGTAATAAAAAGAGCCATCTCAACGGTAAATTCATCTGCAAGTCCCATAACAGTGAGAAATTCCTGCTGCGCATCAGAAAGAGGTGCGATCATGGCAGAGGAAAACATATCATAGATATTAGAAGTATGGTCAGGAAAATGTCCGCTTTCAAAAAAGGTATAGAGATTCAGATAGACTGCAGAGAACCACCCCTCACTGGAGTAGAGAAGCGTGTTCAGCTGATCTTCGTTCAGGCTGGCACCGCAGCGATGGGTATAGACAGAAAGCTCCCGGCGATTCAGACACAGATCCCTGGTATGGATCTGATATAACTTTTTGCCAAGACGGAGAATTTCTTTTCCGGACAGAAAAGCATTTCTGCCGGATACGATCAGGTGGATATTTTCAGGCAGTCTGTTGGCAAGCATACAAAAAAAATCTGCAATATGAGGTTCACCCAGCAGATGAAAATCATCAATAAAAATGTAGTAAGAGGTCTGACTGCTCAGGGAATAACAAAGCTCATCAGCAAGCATCCCGGCACCGGCAGCATCTGAAGGGCAGCTATAATTATCCAGAAAATCAAGCCCTGCGAAGGCAAATGCCTTCTGAACGCTCTGCCAGAAAACAGACAGATTATCAGAATAAATACTGATCCGGATCACACAGGAGTTTCTGTTTTTGCTCTGTTTGTCCAGATACCAGTTGATGGCAGTTGTTTTTCCATATCCCATGGGAGCGGTCACAGCAGTGAATGCAGATTGTGAAATCGGCTTCAGATTCTCCTGCAGACGCTCAGAGATGTAAATTGTATTCAGATTATATTTTTTTTTAGACATCTGTAAAACCCCTCACTTGATACGATATGTTTCATTTTAACATATAAAGTATCAAAATGAAACTTTTTCCCAGGTGGTTTTTCAGGCAACATCTGCCGTCGCATTTGCTATACGGGGGCACTTTTTGGTGCCGAAAAGTGCATTATCAAATGAGAGGAAATCAGTTATAATTACAGGTAACAGAAACCTATAGCAGAGCAAAGATATGCAGGGTGTAGATCGGAAGTTAAAATTACTATAGGTAAATACATAGTAATAATGCCCAAAAACAGAAGATACATTTTTAGTAAAAAACGCTTTTGAAATCAAAGTAAAATGGCTTTATAATAAAAATAAGGGCGAGTAGCATAATGAGTCGGAAAACAACAGTTATGCTACTTGTTTTTATAAAATGAATTTCAGGAGGAACTGCATATGCATGAGTATGAAATTTTTATTGAGGATATAAATCCGTGTGGAGGAGAACAATACAGTAAAAAAACTTTGATCGAGGCAGAAGCATCTAGCCCGGAAGCCTATGTAAAAGAAAATGGAAGATTTCCGATTCTGGAATCCACACGCAATGAGAGTGGAGATGTTGTAATAGTAACAGGAGACAATCAGGGTTCTTTTGTACGTTATACTTTTACGGAATAAGAATGCCAGTCAGCAAGGAGTGGATTTTGTGAAATATGAAATTGGAGACTTTGTCAGCAAACCAGTTACAGGTATCTGTAAAATAGAAAATATTTTATATTTGAATCCGCAGGATGAAAAAAACGATAAATTATATTATCTGATGAAACCAGTAGAAGATGAAAAGGAAAAAATATATGTTCCTGTTTCAAGCTCAGATTCAAGACTGAGATTATGTCTGACAAAAGAAGAAGCCTGGAATCTGATTAAACGAATTCCGGATATCCCGACAGCATGGACAAACAATGAAAAAATGAGGGAACAAAATTATAAAGAAGCAGTAAGAGCAAATAACCCTGAGGCATTAGTTGCTATTATAAAAATGATTTATCAGCGGAAGCAGAAAAGACTTGCACAGGGGAAAAAGTGTACTGCTACAGATGCAAGGTATTTCCAGATAGCAGAAAATCTGTTATATATGGAACTGGGAGTTGCACTTGAAAAGCCAAAGCAGGAAATTTGTAAAACGATTATTGATTACATCGATCAAAATAAAATAGATTGATGTGCATTGTAAAATGTAAATTGTAAAAAATATTTCGTTTGACTTTTTAGAAAACAGGAAATATAATGATAACGAACGAGTAGCAGATGAGCGTAAATCCAGTTTCATGCTACTCGTTTTTCTTTTGTTAAAATAGAATATTTGCCATGAAAAAGTGTGTAGCCTGTCAGCGTAAGTCCAGCTTATGTGACAGGGTGCGCACTTTTTTTGTGCAGAAAAGAGAGGAGTTAAAGTAAAATGGCAGAAAGCAACAAAATGAAGGATATGCCGGTGAATAAGCTGATGATCCAGATGGGAATCCCTATGATCTTATCCATGGCATTGCAGGCGGTCTATAACATTGTAGACAGTGCGTTTGTAGGAAATATGAGAGTGGGCAGTGAAGCTGCATTAAATGCCCTCACTCTGGTATTTCCGGTTCAGATGCTTATAGTAGCGGCAGGAATCGGAACAGGTGTAGGAACCAATGCACTTCTTGCAAGGACACTTGGACAGGGAAACAGGGAAAAGGCTGCAAAGGTAGCAGGAAACAGTCTGTTCCTGGGTGTGATCATTTACGTGGTCTGCTTACTGTTTGGTATTTTTGGAGTGAAAGCATATATTTCATCACAGACAGTTGATTCGGAAGTACTTGAAATGGGAGTCAGTTATCTGCGGATATGCTGTGTGATTTCTTTTGGTATTATTTTCTTTTCTTTATTTGAAAAGCTATTACAGGCAACAGGTCGTTCTCTTTATTCTACAATCGGACAGGTGGTTGGTGCTGTTGTAAATATTATTCTCGATCCGATCATGATCTATGGTATTGGACCTTGTCCTGAAATGGGAGTGAAAGGTGCAGCTTACGCAACTGTAATTGGTCAGGTTGCTTCTGCTGTATTGCTGCTTATTTTTCATATGAAACTGAACAGGGAATTCGGGCATGGACCGAAATACATGAAACCGAATGCTGGTGTTATAAAAGAAATCTATGCAATCGGACTTCCGGCAATTATTGCGCAGGCTCTGATGTCCATTATGGTTTATGTGATGAATCTGATCCTGAAGTTCAATCCATCAGCACAGACAGCCTATGGATTGTTCTATAAAGTCCAGCAGTTTGTTCTCTTCCTTGCTTTTGGTCTGCGAGATGCGATCACTCCGATCATTGCATTTGCTTATGGAATGAGAAGTAAAAAGAGAATTCAGGATGGTA
>ERZ838118.2291-NODE-2291-length-20717-cov-4.894444_pt1 | contig 20717 bp, 16 predicted proteins | sample MGYA00519863_ERZ838118 | MGnify/ENA primary metagenome ERZ838118 (study PRJEB31850, sample SAMEA3708827) | human gut metagenome | biome: human gut; feature: human-associated habitat; material: faeces | place: China | collected 2014 ...
CGTCCAACGGCTTCATTGTCGGGAACAGGATCACGTCCCGGATAGAGTCGGTGCCGCAGAGCATCATGGCGCAGCGGTCGATGCCGAAGCCCAGACCGCCGGTGGGGGGCATACCGTACTCCAGCGCCAGCACGAAGTCCTCGTCCATCATGTCGGCCTCCTCGTCGCCATTGGCCCGCTTCTCCGCCTGAGCCTTGAAGCGCTGGTGCTGGTCGATGGGGTCGTTGAGCTCGGAGAAGGCATTACCCATCTCGCAGCCGCAGACGAACATCTCATACCGCTCCGTCAGATGGGGATCCTCCGGGCTGCGCTTGGCCAGCGGACTCACCTCCACCGGGTACATGGTGATGAAGGTGGGCTGAATGAGCGTCTCCTCCACCTTCTGGTCGAAGGTCTCGTACAGGGCGTTGCCCCACTTCCGGGCCACGCCCTCCATGTCCACGCCTACGCTCTTGGCCAGCTCCACGGCGGCGTCATCATCGCCCTCAATGGCCATGAAGTCGGCGCCGGTGACATTCTGCACGGCATCGGCCATGGTGATGCGCTTCCAGCTGGGGGTCAGATCCACGTCGTGACCCAGCCACTGGATGTGGTAGGTGCCGAGAATCTCCTTGGCGGCTCCGGTGAGGATGCCCTCCAGGATATCCATCATGCCGTCCAGATTGGTGTAGGCCTGATACAGCTCACAGGTGGTGAACTCCGGGTTGTGCTTGGTGTCCATGCCTTCGTTGCGGAAGATGCGGCCCACCTCGTATACCCGCTCCAGACCGCCCACAATGAGCCGCTTCAGGTGCAGCTCCGTGGCGATCCGCATATACATATCGATGTCCTGAGCGTTGTGGTGGGTGATGAAGGGCCGGGCGTTGGCGCCGCCGGCAATGGGGCTGAGCACGGGGGTCTCCACCTCCATGAAGCCCATATTGTCCAGATACCGGCGCAGATACGCCACGAACTTGCTGCGGATCTCAAAGTTCCGCTGGGATTCGGGATTCATAATGAGATCCACATACCGCTGGCGGTAGCGCAGCTCCTTGTCCGTCAGGCCGTGGAACTTCTCCGGCAGGGGCTGGAGGGACTTTGACAGCAGGGTGATCTCATGGGCCCGGATGCTCATCTCGCCCTTCTGGGTGCGGAACACGTCGCCCTTGACGCCTACGATATCACCGATGTCATATTTCCTGAAGCGGTCATAGGCCTCCTCGTCCATCTCGTCCTTCCGGGCGTAGATCTGGATGCGGCCGGACTTATCCTTCAGATCGCAGAAGGACACCTTGCCCATGCCCCGCTTGCTCATAAGACGGCCCGCCAGAGAGACGGTCTGCCCCTCCAGCTGGTCGAACTGATCCTTGACCTCCTGTGCGTGATGGGTCACGTCATAGCGGGTGATCTCGAAGGGGTTCATACCCGCCTCCTGCAGGGCTGCCAGCTTATCCCGGCGGATCTGGAGAATTTCCCGCAGGTCCTGTTGATTCTGATTCTGCTGTGCCATAGATATGGTCTCCTTATCGTTCGATCTTGTCCACCCGGTAGCGGATGACGCCCTTGGGGGCCTCCACGGTGATCTCGCTGCCGGCCTTGCTGCCCATCAGGGCCTTGCCGAAGGGGGAATCCTCCGACACCTTCCGCTCCATGACGTTGGCCTCCTGAGAGCCCACGATGGTGTACTCCGGCAGCGTCTTGCCGTTATCCAGATTGGTCACGGTGACACGGCAGCCGATGGATACCTTGTCGGAATCCATGTCCGTCTCGTCCACGATGACGGCGTGGAGCAGGATGTTCTCCAGCTCGGCAATGCGGGAGTAGAGCTTGCCCTGCTCATTTTTGGCCTCGTCGTACTCGCTGTTTTCCGACAGGTCACCGAAGCCTCTGGCCTCCTTGATGAGCTCTGCGATCTCGTCGGCACGGGTAGTCTTGCTGTAATCCAGCTCCTTTTTCAGCTCGTCGTACCGCTCCTGACTCATTTTGAATTCTTTTACCATGGAATCCATTCCTTTCTGTTGACAAATACGGCATGGCCGCACGAGATTAGTATAAACACTATAACAAAAATAGTACAGACACTATATCACTCTGCATTATAAGTTCTTTCCCCGCCGGTGTCAAGTCCTACCCACACCGGGACAGCCGCACCCGGCGGAAGGCTTCCCTCCGCCAGCAGCGCCGCCAGCAGCGGCTCCTCCGCTGCCCACGGCTTCATTTTTTCCCGCCACGGCTCGGCCCATACATACCGTACCTCCTGACGGCTTTCTTCGATCAGCAGGGAGGGCAGTCCCTCCGCCGCTGCGCCGAAGCATACCGCCAGCTGCGCCACCGGACCGCCCTCTCCCAGCCCGTACCGGTGCCGCAGGGATCGCCGCAGCTCCTCCTGCCCCCGGCCCAGCTGCGGCGACAGATCCCTTCCCTGCCGGGCCAGCAGGTCCGCCGCCTCCGTAACGGCCCCGTCGGGCCGGGAGGCCCGCAGCACCACGCTGGCCTGTGACCGGCAGAGTCCCAGCTGCCTGCAGGCGCAGTCCACCAGCTGCCCCAGCATGGCCCGCCGCAGCGCCACCGGGGCCGGGAGCCGAAGGGGAAGCAGCAGCGCCGCCCACTCCGGCGGTGCCACCGCATACCGCACCCCGGCGTCGGCCATGGCCTGTGCCGCCTGCCGCACCCGGCGCTGTACCCGCCGATTCAGCCGTCCGCCGCCCTCCAACAGGCACACCTCCCCGTCTCCCAGCGGACAGCGCCGCAGGGTGAGCTTTTTCCGCTTCTCCTCCCATCGCACATATCCCACCATAACACAGCGCCCCCTTTCCACCAGTCTATGGCCCGGCGGCGGGAGAAAGACGGCATAAAAAATTCCCCACCTGCACCAAGCGATGCAGGTGGGGAAAAGGCCGCTTACCACCAATAGGGGATGTACCCCGGCAGACGGTTCAGCGGATTGATGCGGCTGTAGTTCTCCCAGATCTCGTAGTGGACGTGGGGGCCGGTAGAGATGCCCGTGGAGCCGCACAGGCCGATGACCTCGCCCTGCTCCACATGCTCGCCCACCTCCACCAGACGCTCACTCATGTGGGCGTACAGGGTGAAGTTGCCGTTTCCGTGGTCGATCTCCACATAGTTGCCGTAGCCGCCCCAGCTGTACTTAGAACCCACTACGGTGCCGGACTTCACGGCATAGATGTAGCTGCCGTAGGAGGCGCCGATGTCCACGCCCATGTGGTTGGTGCTGGCGCCGGGGGTGGGCTGGTCACGCCCGCCGTAGCCGGAGGTAATGAGCCGGCAGTCCGAGGGCCAGATGTACCCGTCGGAGGAGGGCGTCTCGCCGGAGCCGCTGCTGCTGCCACCGCCGCTGCCTCCACTGTTATCGCCGCCGTTGTTCCGGTTTTCTTCCTCCCTCCGGGCCTGGATCTGAGCGTCCAGTTCATCGGCGGCTGCCTTCTCCTGAGCGGCCAGATCGTTCAGGCCGTCCGCCGTTTCGTTGTACTTGGCAATGAGCTGGGTGGCTGCCTCCAGCTGGCTGTCCAGCTCCGTCTGGCGGCTCTCCAGCTGGGAGCGCTGCTCCTCCAGCGCCTGCCGGTCGGCCTGCATCTGCTGGCGCAGCTGCCGCAGGTCGTTGATGACGCTCTGGTCGTGCTCGGCCACCTCGTTGATGAAGTCGATGCGGCCCAAAAGATCGCTGAAGCTGGTGGCCTTGAAGATCACCGACCAGAAGGAGGCGGTCCCCCGCTCCTCCTCATCCCGCACCTGACGGCAGAACAGGTCGTACTGGGACTCCTCCTTCTGCTGGTTGTCCGCCAGCTCCGCCTCCAGCGCATCGATCTGCTGCTGGGCGTTGGAGATCTGGCTGCGGAGGATATCCGCCTGCTGATCCAGCAGGTTTTTCTGCTCCAGCGCATCGGCCTTGTTGGCCTCGGCCTCCTCGATCTGCTGGTTGATCTCCTCCAGCTTCTTCTGGTGCTCCTCCGACTGCTCCTGCAGGTCTGCGATGGTCTCGGCATAGACGTTCACCGGGCGCAGAGCGCCGCTGGTGAACACAATGCTCACCGCCATGAGAACGGCCAGCAGGCCGCACCATTTTTTCTTACTCATGCTGCACTCCTCCTTATACTCTCAGGAACTTCCGGATGGCGGTCAGGCTGCCGCCCACGCCCACCAGAATCCCTACCAGACCGAACACACCGGCCACCGGCCCCCAAATTTTCCGGAAGGACACCACCCGCAGCAGCTGCAGGGTATCGGACCCGGCAATGCCCTTGGAAATGGCCTCATACAGCAGCCACTGCAGCCCAAAGGCGATGACGGCGCCCATCAGACCGATGAGCAGACCCTCATAGACGAAGGGCCATCGGATGAAGCCGTCGGTGGCGCCCACCATCTTCATGATGGCGATCTCATCCCGCCGGTCAAAGGTGGTGAGCTTGATGGTGTTGGAGATAATGAATACCGAGATCACCAGCAGCACCGCAATGAGGGCGATGCTGATGAGGCTTGCCACATTCCGCACCGTCAAAAACCCGTTGGAGATGGCCTCGTCCGCCCGGACCTTTACGATGCCGGGGGTGGCCTCCAGATCGGATACCACCTGCTGCATCTGTGCGGCGTCCGTCAGATGGATAACGTACCGATGGCGAAAAATGGAGGGATCCAAGTTGCTGTACAGGTCGTCCTCATCGTACTGCTCCACGTAGCTGTCCCGTGCCTCCTGCCGGGAGACGAAGGTGCAGTCCGCCGCACCGGGGATCTTCTCCAGCGTGGATTGCAGGGCCTTGGCCTCGTTGTCAGAGAGGTTCTCATCCACGAAGGCCAGCACGGCGTTCTCCTTTTGCAGGTCCTTCAGGTTTTCGTTGGCGTTATAGGCCACCAGCGAAAAGGTCCCCATGATCACCAGACACGCCACCGTCACGCCGATGGCGGCGAAGGACATGAATCCGTGGGAGAACATATTGCGGATGCCCTCCCGGAAAAAATATCGAAAATCGTGCTTCATCTGTTATACCTCATACGTTCCCACGCCGTCGCCGTTGACCTGCCCGTGATCGATCATGATGACCCGCTTGTCGAAGTGGTTCACCAGATCCCGCTCGTGGGTCACCACCACCACGGTGGTGCCAAGGGCGTTGATGCGCTCCAGCAGGGTCATGATCTCCAGAGAACGGTTGGGATCCAGATTGCCGGTAGGCTCGTCGGCTACGATGGTGCTGGGATTGTTCACCAGCGCCCGTGCAATGGCCACACGCTGCTGCTCTCCGCCGGACAGCTCGTCGGGGTACCGGTCCTCCATCCCCTTCAACCCCACCAGCTCCAGTACATAGGGGATGCGGGTGCGGATGTCACGGGGCGTGGCCCCTACCGCCCGCATGGCAAGGCTCAGGTTGTCGAACACCGTCTTTTTGGGGATCAGGCGGAAGTCCTGAAAGATCACGCCGATGGTGCGGCGCATATAGGGGATCTGCCGGTCGGAGATGCGGCTCATGGAGAAGCCGTTGACCATGACCCGCCCCGCCGTGGGGATGACCTCGCCGGTCAGGAGCTTGATGATGGTGGACTTACCGGAGCCGGAAGGCCCCACCAGAAACACAAATTCCCCGTCCTCAATGGTAAAGGAGATGCCCTGAAGGGCCTCCGTCCCGTTTTCGTATGTTTTTTCAACGTCCTTCAATCGAATCATATCATATCCCTCGTTGCCGGAGACCCGGCCCGCTGCATTTGAAACGACGAACCCTGTCGGGCTGCGCCGTATTATGTCATCATAGGGTATTATATAAAAAAAGTTACAAAATGGCAACAGGAATAATATGAAAATTTTATGAACAGATGGGAGAGGCCCTCCGACGAAAATCCCGGTAGACAGCCGCCGGGATTTATATTACAATAGCCCCGTAAAAAGTAGCCCCATAAAAACCGGCGTCCACTCAGGACACCTTTCTGACAGAAACGGAGGGATCTCTGTGGCCAATCCACTGCTCATGGCCGAAATTTTCGACAACATCAACGAGGGGATCTACATCCTCAACCGCAAGGGAGATTACATCTACTGCAACAATGCCTTTTTGAAGATGGTGGGCGCCACACGGGAGGAGGCGCTGAGCCTCAACGCTTTCCAGCTGATTCCGGAGGGACAGGTGTCGGTGAGCGTGGCCGTCACAGCCTTTACCGAGAAGAAAAAGGTCTCCGTGGTGAACAACGTCCTCACCCCCAAGGGGTATCACTACCGCCAGCTGGCCACGGCCACCCCTATCTTCGGCAGCGGCGGCGAGGTGGAGTATATGTTGGTGGAGACCGTCCGGCTGGATCTGCTGGCCAAGCGGTATCAGCAGGCTATCCTCTATGAGGACGACAGCACCATCGAGGTGCCGGCCCTCTCCCCGGAACGCACACGGGCTAAGGAGACCATCATCGCAGACAGTCCCGCCATGCAGGCCATCCTCCAGACTGCCGCTCAGGTGGCCCAGACGGACTCCACCGTCCTCATCTCCGGCGAGACCGGCACCGGCAAGGAGGTGCTGGCCAAGTACATCCACCGCAACAGCAACCGAGCCGATGCCCCCATCATCGAGATCAACTGCGCCGCCCTGCCGGAGAACCTGCTGGAGGCGGAGCTGTTCGGCTATACCAAGGGCGCTTTCACCGGAGCCCTGAATACCGGCAAGCCCGGCCTTATTGAGGCGGCCCACGGCGGCACGCTGTTCCTCGACGAGATCAACTCCCTGCCGCTGGCTTTGCAGGGCAAGTTCCTCCGGGTGCTGGAGAGTCACAAGAGCAAGCGGTTGGGAGCTGTGGAGGAGCAGGAGATCGACTTCCGCCTGCTGGCCGCCACCAACCAGAACCTCAAGGAAGGCGTGCTGGCCGGGACCTTCCGGGCGGACCTTTACTACCGCCTCAACGTCATTCCGCTGGAGCTGCCCCCGCTGCGGGAGCGCCGGGAGGATATCGCCCCACTGGCCACCTTTTTCCTGGACTACTACTGCAAGCGCTACAGCCGCACCAAGGTCCTCTCCCGCCGAGTCATCGAACAGCTGAAGGCCTACGACTGGCCCGGCAACATCCGGGAGCTGAAAAACGTGGTGGAGCGGCTGCTGGTCACCAGCGCCGCCGGGACGCTGGAGATCTATCAGGATCTGGCCCCGCTGCTGGGGGAGGATGCCGTCCGCTCCACCTCACCGGAGATCTATCCCGCCGACTGGGAGGCATTCTATCAGTTTGACCCGGAGCATTTCTCCCTGAAGGCCTACATGGAGTTCTGCGAAAAGCACGTGCTGGCCGACGCCCTGAAGCGCTGCCCCAGCAGCTATAAAGCAGCGGCTCTGCTGAAAACAGATCAATCCACCATTGTCCGCAAGCGTAAAAAATACGGGCTTTGATCTGTCAAATGGCCCGTTTTTAGCGCAGAAGCGCAGTCAATGCAATGTTGCATCGGCTGCGTTTTTGCATTATCCGAATCACTGGGGGGATGATGCGTTTTCGCATCATCTGTTTTTTGCAAGCCGGATGGTGGAGAAGTCAACAAAAAAATTTTCCCCGTAATGCCGACATTTTCCGACATCGCCAAATAAATTGGCACGCCCTTTGCTAAAAAGCTATGCCGTGAGCCGGTGCTGTTCCGGGCAGCGCCGGGTGGGTTCTACGGAGGGCGGCCCTGCAACCCGCCTCCCCGGCCCCGTCGTTTTCCCCATGTGTTTGAGAAGTAACCTACATTCCTGCTTCTTAAAAAGAAAGGAGATCAGAGATCTGTGTCCACTACCACCCTTATTTCCCTGATCGTCGTCGTGGTTGCCTTTGCCTTGTTCTTCTATCTGAGCTTCAAGGGCGTCAACCTGTTTCTGACGGTCTTTGCCTGCACCCTGTTGGTGTCTTTCTGCACGCCGGATGGCATCACCTCGATTTTTACAGCCTTCCTCCCCTCCGTAGGCACCATGTTCCAGCAGTTCCTGCTGCTGTATACCATCGGCGGCGCCTTCGGCTTCTGCCTGATGGAGAGCGGCCTCGGCTCCGCCATGGCGACGCACCTGATTAAAGTGTTCGGCGAGAAATGGATCGCCGTGGCCCTGTTTGTCATCACCTGCCTGATGATGGCGGCCGGTGTGGCCTCCTATCAGTACGCCATTCTGGCCATTGCCCTGCCGGTGCTGAAAAAGCTGAATATGTCCCGTAAGGTGGCGCTGGCCGCCATGTCCGCCGGTGCAGGCTCCGTGGCCTACGGCACACTGGTGGGCATGCCCAACGCCCTGAACATCGCACCCACCACCTATCTGGGCACCACCACCATGGCCGGTGTGGGCATCAGCCTGGTCTGCACCGCCTTCTCTGTGGTGTTCATCGTGGTCTACCTCATCATGCTCACCAACCGCCTGAAGAAGAAGGGCGAGGGCTTCGTCTCCTATACCGATGACCCCCAGAACGACGAGGACGAGTCCAAGCTGCCTCCGGCATGGAAGGGCTATCTCTGCGTGGCCGCCATCATCGGCCTGAGCCTGCTGTTCCAGAAGCTGGGCATCACCGCCCTGCAGGCCACCACCTATGCACAGGTGCTGTCCATCGTGCTGGTGTTCGTGCTGGTAGGCCCCAAGTACCTGCCCCATGTGTTCCAGACCTGCGTCCGTGGTATTCAGGGCTCCCTGATCCCCGTGGTGTTCATTTCCATCGTGGTGGGCTACGGCACCGTGGTACAGGCTACCCCTGTGTTCACCCTGCTGGTGGAGAAGGTGCTGTCCATGAATATGCACCCCTACCTGCTGACCTTCGTGGCGGTGAACCTGCTGTCCGGCCTGTGCGCCAACGGCACCGGCGGCGTCACCCTGTTCATGAAGAACTTTGGTGATTCCATCCTTGCCAACCCCTCCATCAATCTGGGCGCTCTGCACCGCATTGCCGCCATTTCCGGCGCAGGCTTCGACTCCCTGCCCCACAACGGCGCCATCGCCTTCCAGCTGTCTGTGTTCAAGCTGTCCTATAAGGAGGGCTATTTCCAGCAGTTCATGATGTCCGTGGTGGTGAACCTGCTGGCCGGTATCATCGCAGTGGTCATGGCAATGCTGCTCTATTGAGTGCCGCCTGCCTGATATAGTCCCATCTATCCGAAACCAACGAACAAAATAATTTTTTGGAGGTAAATGATTATGAGTAAGCCCCTGGCAGATTATGTGAAGCTCCCCCAGCTGGAAGAGTACAAGGAGTGGTTCAAGGATTTCGCCGACCTGTACCGTGAGGACGGCATCCTGCAGGTCACCTGGAAGACGCTGGACGGCCCCATGCAGCACAGCGGTATGTCCCACCGGGCCATCGGCCAGCTGGTGCGTGTCCTGTCTCTGGACTTCAAGAACGAGATCATCATCTTCACCCACATCGGCGACAGCTGGATGACCGAGTCCGATCCCAACGGCTGGGAGACCTACTCCGAGCTGCCCACCCAGCGCTTCCAGCACCAGTATTTCGATGACACCAACCTCATCAAGAACATGATCTTCGATCTGGACGTACCCACCATCGGTGCCATTCCCGGCCCCGGCTTCCACTGGGATTCCGCCATGCTCAGCGATGTGACCATCTGCTCCGACGACACATGGATGGAGGTTCCCCACGCCCACGGCGGCCTGGTCCCCGGCGACGGCATGGGTCTCATGGCACAGCACTACTTCGGCACCAAGCGTGGTAACTACTACATGATGACCGCCCGTCAGTGGACGGCCCAGCAGATGCTGGACTGGGGTATGGTCAGCGAGGTCGTACCCAAGGACAAGGTCATGGAGCGTGCGTGGGAGATCGCCCGTCTGTGGAAGACCATGCCCTATGAGAACCGCACCATCATGTCCAACCTTGCCAAGCGTCCTCTGAAGAAGCTGCTGGTGGACGACCTGAAGCTGCACACTGTCTCCGAGCAGTACGGCTCCCTGCTGCGGATCGCCGCCGGTGAGATGGGCGACACCCATGCCGGCCAGCAGGACGAGAAGTACATCAGCCAGACCAACGACTGGCGCTACTGCCACGACTGGATGCAGCAGCCTCCCACCCGTGAGAGCTGGGCGGGCTTCCGCACCAAGCCCTTCGAGTGGTTCAAGGAGGTGGAGGCCGGTAAGGAGGTCAACCCCTTTGACCCCAGCAAGAAGGTCTCCCCCTATCGTCCCGAAAAGAAGGACTGATTTCCCTTTTTCCGCACCGCAGGCCGGAGGCAGTGCGCTGCCTCCGGCCCCGGTCAAACCTATTTCGAGGAGTTGTTTCCTATGGCAAAAACCATCATTACCGCTGCCCTCACCGGTGCTGTCACCCCTGCGGGCTATCATATTCCCGAAACGCCGGAGCAGATCGTGCAGGCCGCCTATGAGTGCTGGCAGCTGGGCGCTGCCGTGGTGCATATCCACACCCGTGCCGCCGACGGTAAGGGCGCTATGAACACGCAGGCCTTCCGTGAGATCGTGGAGGGCATCCGTGCCCACAAGGACTGCGACGTTATCATCAACTGCACCTCCTCCGGGGCCTCCCCGGAGCATCCCGCCACCGACGAGGAGCGCTTTCTGCACCACATGACCGTTCCCGGCATTGAAATGGGCTCCTACGATGCAGGCAGCTTCAACTGGATGCCCGGCGGCGTGTTCGTCAACAGCCCCCAGTTCCTGCAGAAGCTGGGTGATGCCTATCTGGAAAAGGGCATCAAGCCGGAGATCGAGATCTTTGATGCCGGTATGCTGGGCATCGCCGATTACTTCGTCAAGAAGGGCCACCTGTCCACCCCCTGTCACTACCAGTTCTGTCTGGGGGTGCTGGGCGGTATGCCCGCTACGGTGGAGAATCTGATCTATCTGAAGGATCGTATTCCTACCGGGTCCACATGGTCCGCTTTTGGCATCGGCGCCGCCCACCTGCCTATCCTGTACGCCGCTCTGGCGCTGGGCGGACACATCCGCGTGGGGATGGAGGATAACGTCATCTTCGGCAAGGACGAAAACGGCAAGAAGATCATGGCCACCAACCAGATGCTGGTGCAGCGGGCTGTGGAGGCCGTCAAGCTCTTCGGCAATCAGCCTGCCACCCCCGCCGAGGCCCGTGAAATTCTGGGCATCCCGCCGCTGGTTCGCTGAAGGAGGACGGTATGAACGTTTCTGATATCAAGAATGTCGCCTGTGTCGGCGGCGGCGTCATCGGCTCCAGCTGGGCCATCCAGTATGCCCTGAAGGGCCTGCACGTCACCCTCTACGACATCAACGACCAGCAGCTGGCCAAGAGCCACGACCAGATGCTCCGCAGTCTGGACGCACTGGTGGCCCACAACGCCATCACCGCCGCCCGCAAGGACGAGATCATCGCCTGCGTGCGCCCCACCACCTCCATGGAGGAGGCGGTGCAGGACGCCCAGTTCATTCAGGAGAGCGGCCCGGAGCGCATCGAGATCAAGCGCTCCATTCTGGCGCAGGTGGAGCAGTATGCCGCCCCGGACGCCCTGTACGCCAGCAGCACCTCCGGCCTGCTGATCTCCGATATCGTGGCCGAGGCGCTTCACCCGGAGCGCTGCATCGGAGCTCACCCCTACAATCCCCCGCACCTGATTCCTCTGGTGGAGCTCACCCGCTGCGACAAGACGGACGATGACTGCGTCCAATTGGCCTATGATTTCTATCAGTCCATCGGCAAGGAGGCCGTTCTGCTGCGTAAGGAGTGTCCCGGCTTCATTGCCAACCGTCTGCAGCTGGCCCTGTATCGTGAGGTGCAGGATCTGGTGATGCGGGGCGTATGCTCCGTGGAGGATGTGGACAAGGCGCTGGTGTACGGCCCCGGCATCCGTTGGGCCATCTTTGGCCACAACATGATCATGCAGATGGGCAACCCCGGCGGCCTCACCGGCATGGTGGAGATGCTGGGCAATTCCGGCGACCGCTGGCTGGAGGATATGGCCAGCTGGACCCACCAGCCGGACAACTGGGCGCAGGTGGCCCAGCCCGGCGTGAATCAGGAGATGGCCAACTTCCCCGACTACATCGGCCACACCAATGCCGAGTGCATCGCCTACCGGGATCAGATGCTCATCGACATCCTGAAGCTCCATAAGAAGCTGTGAGGCTCCCCATGAACGACATCAACGGATTCCTCAAGCGCCGCTGGCCGGCCATGATCGCCAGTCTCCTGATCTGCATCTGCGCCGGCTTCGGCTACGCATGGAGCGTGCTTCAGACCCCCATCATCGCCGCCCACGGCTGGCCGGATCAGCAGGTTTCCCTGACGTATACGGTGACGGTGCTGTGCTCCACCATGGCGCCGCTGTTCTTCGGCGGCCTGATCCGCCGTCTGGGTACCCGGCGCTGCGTGGTGGTGGGCGCCGTTCTGTTCGGGGCGGGCCTGATGACCACCGGCTGGATCAGTGGCGGCGTGTGGCAGCTCTACCTGTTCTACGGCGTCCTCTCCGGTCTGGGGACCGGCTTCGTCTACCCGGCCATGATGGCCTATGTGGTGCGCCTGTTCCCGGAGAAGTCCGGCATGGCCTCCGGCCTCGGCACGGCGGCCTACGGCTCCGGAGCCATTCTCTGGGCGCCGGTGGCAGCGGCCCTGATCCGCAGCGTGAATCTGCGGGGGACGTTCTGTATTCTGGGTGGTGCCTTTCTGGTGCTGATCCTGCTGGGCAGTACCCTGCTGGTGGAGCCCCCGCAGGACCTGCGGGAGGCCCTGTGTCCTGTCTCCGGTAATGCCCCCGTCCAGACGGAGGGCCTGCGCCGGGGCCAGATGGTCAAAACGGCGGCCTTCTATGGGATGGTGGTCATCTTCACCTGCGGTCTGGTGGCCGGCGTCATCGTCATCAGCCAGGCTTCCCCCATCCTTCAGAACGCCTACGGCTTTACCAGCGCTACGGCGGCGGTGTTTGTCAGCGTATTCGCCGCCTGCAACATGGCGGGCCGCTTCCTGTGGGGCAGCCTGTCTGACCGACTGGGCCTGCGCCGTGTGATCACGGCCGTGTCGGCGGTGTGCATCCTCGCCATGCTGCTGCTGACCCTTTGCCACGCCACCGTTCCCGCCGTGATTGCCATGGGTGTGGCGGCCAGCTGCTACGGCGGCTTTGCCTCCGTCCTGACGCCGCTGACGGCGCAGGTGTTCGGCAGCAAATATATCACCGAGAACTACGGCGTCATGTACATCGTGTTCGGCTTGGCCAGCCTCATCGGCCCGGTGCTGGCGGTGCGTCTGCGCACCCCGGACGGGGCCTATACGTGGGCCTTTGCCGCTGCGGCCGTGCTGGCTGCCGTGGGGCTCATTCTCAACTGTATCGTCCCGCTTACCGCCGGAAAGGAGGCCCCACATGGAAAGTAAAGTCACTACACGGGAGAAGATCATCTCCTGCTTCAAGGATGGCCAGACCATCGCCATCGGCGGCCAGACCGGCCACTGGATGCCGGAGCGGCTCATCGACTGCATTCTGGAGAGCGGCGCCCGGCATCTGACCGTCTATTCCATCGATACCAGCGACCCCGGTGTGGGCATTGGCCGCCTGATCCGGGCGAAGGTCATCGACCGCATCATCACCACCCATGTGGGTACCAACCCGGATACCAACGCACAGATCCAGGCTGGTACCCTTCAGGCGGAGTTCAGCCCCATCGGCAGCTGGATCGAGCGCATCCGCTGCGGCGGTATGGGACTGGGCGGCGTTCTCACCAAAACGGGACTTGGTACCGTGGTGGAGGAGGGCAAGCAGCTCATCACCGCCAACGGACAGCAGTACCTGCTGGAGACCGCCCTCCGGGCGGATATCGCCATCACACGGGCCCGCCGTGCCGACCCCATCGGCAATCTGGCCTACCGGGGCAGCACCGGCCGGGCCTCTCACCCCATCGTGGCCACCTGCGGGGACCTGTCCATTGTGGAGTGCGACCACTTCTGCGATCTGGGAGAGATCACACCCGACGAGGTGGAGGTTCCCGGTATGTTCGTGGATATGATCCTGGTGTAAGGAGGCACGACTATGGATAACAGACATTTTATCGCCCGTCGTGCGGCCCGGTATTTCCACAGCGGCGACGTGGTCAATCTGGGCATCGGCATCCCCAGCCTCTGCGGCAACTACGCCGAGAGCGGCGTCCTGTTCCAGACGGAGAACGGCTTCATCGGCGTAGGGGCCACGGCGCAGGGCATCGAGATCAGCGACCGGCTCTTTAACGCCGGCGGCATTCCCTATCTCCCGGCGCTGGGGGGCTGCGCCTTTGACGTGGCCAAGTCCTTCGGCATCATCCGCTCCGGCCGCATGGCTGCCACGGTGCTGGGAGCGCTTCAGGTCTCCCAGCACGGAGATCTGGCCAACTGGGCCACCCCCGACCGTGCCTTCGGCATGGGCGGGGCCATGGATCTGGTCAACGGGGCCAAGCAGGTCATCGTGGCCATGGAGCTGTGCGCCAAGGACGGCTCCCCCAAGCTCGTCAAGGAATGTACCCTGCCCTATACCGGGCGGCGGTGCGTGGATCATATCGTCACCGAGCGGTGCGTCATCGATGTGACGCCGGAGGGTCTGGTGCTCTCCGAGCTGCGCCGGGGCCACTCCGTGGAGGAGATCTGCTCCGCCGTGGAGCCGCCGCTCATTGTCTCTCCGGAGCTGAAAGAAATGGAGGAAGATTGCTAATGGGACAGTTTGACCATGTGGTGGTAGTGGGCTACGGCCGCTCCGCCGTTGCAAAATCAGGAAAAAAGGGCGCCCTGCGGAATATGCATCCGGTGACCATGGGCGGCCTCACCCTTAAGGGCGTGCTGGAGAAGGTTCCCCAGCTGCCCGCCGATCAGATCGACGACCTCATCGTGGGCTGCGCCATCCCGGAGCGCAAGCAGGGCTTCAACATGGCCCGGCTGGTGGCCGCCCGTGCGGGCCTGCCGGATAGCGTCTGCGGCATGACCATCAACCGCTTCTGCTCCTCCGGTCTACAGGCCATTGCATTGGCGGCGGGCCAGATCGCCTGCGGCGTGGCGGATGTAATGGTGGCCGGCGGCGTGGAGTCCATGACCGCCTGCCCGGTGAATCTGGATATCAGCGATACCTTCGATCCCGACCTGCTGCGCCAGCGGGAGGAGGAGTATATGCCCATGGGCCTGACGGCGGAGAATGTAGCTTCCCGCTACGGCATCACCCGTCAGGAGATGGACGAGCTGGCCCTCCAGAGCCATCGCCGTGCGGCGGCGGCACAGGACGCCGGTAAGTTCGACGATGAGATCATCCCCCTGCCCGGCGTGGATGTGGACGGCAACCCCATTGTCTTTGACAAGGATCAGGGCATCCGCCGCAGCACCACACTGGAGGCGCTGGCAGAGCTGAAACCCTGCTTCAAGGAGGGCGGCCTTGTGACCGCCGCCACCTCCTCCCAGACCAGCGATGCCGCCGCCTTTGTGGTGCTGATGCGGGACAGCAAGGCCAAGGAGCTGGGTATCCGGCCCGTTGCAGAGCTGCTGAGCTTCGCCGTGGCCGGCTGCGAGCCGGATTACATGGGCCTCGGCCCCATCTACGCCGCCCCCAAGGCGTTGGAAAAGGCGGGTCTCACCGTGGCCGATATGGACGTGGTGGAGCTGAATGAGGCCTTTGCGGCGCAGGCTATTCCCTGCATGAGAACGCTGGGGCTGGACCCCGCCAAGACCAATCCCAACGGCGGCGCTATGGCCCTGGGTCATCCCCAGGGCGCTACCGGTGCCTTCCTGACCATCAAGGCCCTGAATGAGCTGCGCCGCACCGGCGGAAAATATGCCATGGTCACCATGTGCATCGGCGGCGGCATGGGCGCTGCCGGCATTTACAAGCTTATCTGACTCCGGCAAAACCTCCTCAAACTTCAGCCGAAAGTCATGCATTCCTGATAGATATCTCCGGCCTGCTTTGTGTTTCCTTTCCTGCCAAAGCCCCTCTCCGCCGGAAGGATATCAAAAGCAGCGGGCCGTCGGCATATCCGGCGGCCCGCTGCTTTTTACCCTATATCCCGTGGCCGGGACATGACGGCGTACCCTCGCCGCCGCACAGAAAGCCCCAGCTCCGGCGCAGTGCTGCGCCGGAGCTGGGGCTTTTGCTCTGATATGTGCTTTATTGGGCGCTGCCCTCGCCCAAGATGCGGGCGGCGCTCTCCTGAGCGAACTGCTTGCTGTACAGGTCGTGGTAGTACCCCTTGCGCCGCAGCAGCTCCTCATGCTTACCCTGCTCCACGATGTGGCCGTCCTTCACCACAAGGATCACGTCCGCCTTGCGGATGGTGGAGAGGCGATGGGCTACCAGAAAGGAGGTGCGGTTCGTCAGCAGATGGTCAATGGCGTTCTGGATCAGCTGCTCCGTCTGGGTGTCGATGGAGGAGGTGGCCTCATCCAGCACGAAGATGCGGGGGTCGGCCAGCACGGCACGGGCAAAGGAGATCAGCTGCTTCTCGCCGGTGGAGAGACGGTCGCCGCCCTCCCCCACATCGCTGTCCCAGCCATTTTCCAGCTTTGACACCACCGTATCCGCCGACACGGCCCGTGCGGCGGCCTCCACCTCCTCGTCGGTGGCGTCCAGCTTGCCGTAGCGGATGTTCTCCCGGACGCTGCCGGAGAACAGGTGGGGATTCTGCAGCACATAGCCGATGTTGGAGTGGAGCCATAGCTGGCTGCGCCGGCGGTAGTCCACGCCGTCAATGAGGATATGTCCCTCCGTAGGCTCAAAGAACCGGCAGGCCAGATTGATGAGGGTGCTCTTGCCGGCCCCCGTCTCGCCTACGATGGCCACCGTGGTCCCCTGAGGGATGTGGAGGGAGAAATGCTCCAGTACGTTCTCGCCGCCGTCGGGATAGCGGAAGGTCACATCCCGGAACTCGATCTCGCCCCGCAGCGGCTCCCAGTTCTCCCGCTTGGGGTGGAAGGCGTCGCCGTATTTCTCGATGACCTCCGGGGCGTCCTGAATTTGCGGCTGTTCGTCCATCAGGTCGGTTACCCGCTCGATGGAGGCTTGCAGAGAGATGAACTCCGCCAGATTGGCGGCAGTCATCTGGATGGGGTCGAAGATGCTGACGGCATAGGTGGTAAAGGCCGACAGAGTGGCCAGCTCCAGCGCCTGATCCAGCACCATATAGCCGCCCCGCAGCAGCACGATAGACACCGCCATGGTGCCGAAGAACAGCACCAGCGGGATAAACACCGCATTAAGCCGGGCTGCCCGAATGCCGGAGTCGTGCATCTGTCGGGTGAGACTGCGGAAGGCGTCGGCGGTCTGCTCCTCCGTCACCAGCGTCTTGGTGGTGCGTGCGCCGGTGATGCCCTCGTTGAAGGCGCCGGTGATGCGGGAGTTCAGCTTACGCACCTTCCGGTTCCAGTGGAGGATGCGGTTCTGAAAATACCCTGTCAGAATGGCCATCACCGGCACAATGGCGATGACTGCCAGCGCCAGCTTCCAGTTCAGCGCCAGCATGGCGGCAAAGGTACCCAGCACATAGAACATTGCCCACAGGATATCCGTAAAGTTCCACGCCAGCATACTGGAGATGCGGTTGGTGTCGCTCATGACACGGGTCAGCAGATAGCCCACCGGTGTCACATTATAAAAGGAGAAGGACAGGGTTTGCAGGTGGTGAAACAATGCCCCACGCATATCCTTGCCCAGATTCATCTCGATGTGCATGGAGTTCCGGGCGAAGATCACCACCGACAGTGCCTGCACCACCACCACCGCCAGATACGCCAGTGCATAGGGCAGCAGCCCCGTCAGGGTGTCCTTTTCGATGAAGTTCTGGATGGCGTACTTCTGGAACAGGGGCAGCACCACGTCCACCAGAGCGCAGATGCCGTTGAACACCAGCATGGAGATGAAGGCCCCCCGATAGGGCCGCAGGAACGGCCCCAGCCGCTTCCAGATCTTCCAGTCGAAGGATTGGGTATATTCCTTTTCGTCAATGGCCGCCATGCTCGCTCCCCCCTTCCTCCAGCAGCGCCCGGTCGGCACTCTGCATCTGAATGTTGTAGATATCCCGGTAGATGCCGGGCTTTTCCACCAGCTGGGCATGGGTCCCCAGCTCCGCCACCCGGCCGCCGTCCAGCACCAGAATGCGGTCGGCCTGCATGAGGGTGGTGACCCGGTGGGAGATCAGCAGCACCGTGGCATTGCCGGTAGACCGGCGCAGGGCGGTGCGGATCTTCTCGTCCGTCTCGGCGTCCACGGCGGACAGGGAGTCGTCGAAGATCATCACCGGGGCCTGCTGCATCAGCATCCGGGCGATGGCCACCCGCTGCTTCTGCCCGCCGGAGAGGGTCACGCCCCGCTCCCCCACGATGGTGTCATACCCCTCCGGGAAGGAGGTCACCGCCTCGTCCACGCAGGCGATGGCCGCCGCACGGCGCATGGCATCCTCCGGCGCATCGGGGCGCACAGCCCGGATGTTCTCCCCGATGGTCTGGGAAAACAGGAAGGGCTCCTGCAAAACAAGGCCAATGTGCCGCCGCAGGTCGCTGCGCCGGATGTGCCGCAGGTCCACACCGCCGATGGTGATGCGGCCGGAGCCCTCCGGCACGTCGTACAGCCGGTCCAGCAGATGCACCAGCGTGCTCTTGCCGGAGCCGGTGCCGCCCAGCACGGCGAAGGTCTCCCCCTCCCGGATGGTGAAGGACACGTCCTTCAGGACCGGCTGCCCCTCGTAGCCGAAGGTCACATGGTCAAATACAATGTCCCCGCCGGGGAAGGGAACGTCATCGGGCTGCTCCTGCTCCTCCGGGGAGCGGAGGATGTAGCCCACACGGTCCATGGACACCCCCGCCTTGCTCATGTCCGACAGCACCCGGCCCAGAGAACGCACAGGCCACGCCAGAGACTCGTTGTAGCTGACGAAGGCCACGAAGGCGCCCAGAGTCATGGCCCCGGCCACGCTCTCATGGATGCCCGCCAGAATGATGACCATCACCTGCAAGCACGTCAGCAGCGTCCCCGACGCCCAGTATACCGACAGGAGCTTTCCCAGATGGATCCACAGTCCGGCGTACCGCTCGCTCTTGGCCTGAAATTTGTCCTCCTCATACTTCTCCCGTCCGAAGGCCCGCACCACCCGCACAGCGGTGAGATTCTCCTGAGCGCAGGCGGTCACCTCGCCCTCGGCCTCGTCGGCGGTCTTGAACCGGGAGGAGATCTTCCGGTAGAACACCCCCGACGACAGGCCCACAATGGGGATGAAGGCCAGAGCGATCAGGGACAGCTTCACGTTCATGCGGAACATGATCCACAGATACAGGATGATGAGGAACACCGTTCGCACCACCTCCACCAGCTGGTTGCACACGAAGGTGCGGATCACGTCCACATCGGAGGTGCAGCGCTGGATGATGTCGCCGGTGGGATGCTGCTTGTGCCACGCAAAGGGCAGATACTGGATGCGCCGGTACAGGTCATCCCGCAGCCCCTTGACGTAGGCCTCGGACCCGCGGGACAGCTGGGCCCGCTGCCCGAAGCTGCACAGGCCCCGCAGCAGCGCCGTCACCATGACGGCCCCCGCCGCCCACCACAGCGCCGTGACAGGCTCCTGCCGCAGCGTCTCCAGCGGCAGCACCCGCAGCACCAGCGCCGGCAGCTTGGCCTCCTCGGATCCCAGAATGGAGTCCACCGTGATACGGATGATCTGGGGCGTCAGGGCGTTGAGCGCCATGGACAGGCACGCACACAGCAGCGCCGCCGCAAAATGCCCCCAGCAGGGCCGCAGATAGTGCCAGATGAGCCCGGCCTTCTCCCGCCCCGACAGCTTGAATGTCGATTGCTTCTCTTCCATAAGCCTCCTTCTCTCTCCCGGCGGCCCGCAGACCGCCTGTCCAAACGCCGCCGGCATCCGGCAGCGTACAAAAAATGCGCCCCCGGATGGGGACGCACACAGAGTACGGTCACATCGGCCCCTTTATCGGGCCGATCCGGCGGCGCACACGATGATCCCCTTACTGGTCAGCTTGCTCTTCGTCATGGTGTACGCCTCCTTTCGTTTATAGTGAGTACAGTATAACGCCGTATGAGTATCCTGTCAAGAAAAGTTTTCCGCCCCGGCGGTGGAGGGTCGTCTCCCCCTCTTGCATTTTTGGAAAAATAGGGTATGATATAAGAGAAAAATTGTCCTCTGCCATGGCGGAGGAGAAAAGAAGGGTTGTTTTATGACAAAAATCGACATTGTATCGGGCTTTCTGGGCGCCGGTAAGACCACGCTCATCAAGAAGATGCTCAGCGAGGCCTATCAGGGCGAGAAGCTGGTACTCATTGAAAACGAGTTCGGGGAGATCAGCATCGACGGCGGTTTCCTGAAGGATTCCGGCGTGAATCGTAAAATAGTCTACCCCTTGTTCGCATTGCTCGACGAGCGTATCGTAATAGACTTCCCATGTCAGGTCCTCGATTTTGCCATGCACTTTCTCCAGCGCCTGATACATGGGGACCGTTCCGACCGGAACCGGCGTATTCCGCAGAATGGCCTCGCGGGTTTTATGAATGTTCTTGCCGGTCGATAGGTCCATTACGGTATCGGCCCCCCACTTGATCGCCCACATGGCTTTTTCCACTTCCTCTTCTATGGAGGAGCCGAGCGCCGAGTTGCCGATATTGGCATTGATCTTGACGAGGAACTTGCTGCCGATAATCATGGGTTCTGCTTCGGGATGACGATAGTTCGAAGGAAGTATGGCCCTGCCTGCGGCTATTTCTTCTCTCACGATTTCGGGAGTGATCCGATTTTCGCCCGTAACACCTTGATTTTCACGGATGGCTACGTATTCCATTTCAGGGGTGACGATTCCTTGCCGCGCGT
>ERZ838118.2294-NODE-2294-length-20696-cov-4.497650_pt1 | contig 20696 bp, 20 predicted proteins | sample MGYA00519863_ERZ838118 | MGnify/ENA primary metagenome ERZ838118 (study PRJEB31850, sample SAMEA3708827) | human gut metagenome | biome: human gut; feature: human-associated habitat; material: faeces | place: China | collected 2014 ...
CCCCCAATATTTCATCACTTCATTGTAATCAAAAAAACAAGTACATTTGTTAATTTTGCTGTTTGCTGAGTATTATAACTGTTCATGCAGAATAAAATGCAGTAGCATATATATTTGTACTTATATCTTTCAAACTCTCATTAGTTATTTAATTATCAATATCATTCATCTCCATCTTCATAGAATATTCTAAATTCTATAACTTACTACTTAGTTACAATATTTCCTACATAATAGAAATCAACCTTCATATATATTAAAATCCCCATTAAATCCCCAATCACGCAATTTGTTTTTTTTAATATCTAAATCTGCAGAATCATTTGCTTCAAATGTAGTAAAGTTCCATACAGCATCTGGAGCAATACTTTTAATTATACGCTTTATATAAACACTATCTACGTCTCCATAACTAAATCCATACGAATAGACTTTATTGATATCATAACTAAGTTTTTTGAAAAATTTTTTATGTTTTATTAGTGGGAAATCCGTATCTTTTCTAAATTTCAATACCATATCATCTAAGAATGAAGACCCCAGCATTAAATCAATCTCGTCTTCTCCATACATCACATCATCCTGCCCATGACCAAACACAAGTTGTTGCCCTACATAATTGTGTATATGAGTAACACCTTTTATTCTATACAGTTTCTCTAACGTTTTAGTATAATTAAAAGTAAAATATAACATATCTGGCTCATTGAATATTTTCCTCAAGTTTTCTTTGCGTGCATATGTATCCAATTTTATTTGTATTTGGACTTCTCTAATCCACAATTGAAAAAAATCTTGCCAATATTTAGTACATTGTATAAATCCACTTGTAAGGATATCCATATACAATAAATAATCCTTCATAAGTATGTTATCTTCTTCCTCTGTTTCATCTTCCTTATGGTTTGGTCTTGGTAACTTATTACTAAAATCAATATACGCTAAAGCTTCCTCAAAATTATTCCAATTTTCTCCACCAACTTTATCCATTGTGCTTAATAATATTTCTGCAGCAAACTCTTTTTCATTAATATATTTATAATCAAGCAAAGATATAATTTCATCACGATATTTAAGTGCATCAGGATAATTCTTAATGATGAACGTCCTAAAATCACTATATTTTGTAGGTATTCCATGTGCAATATCAAATCCATTTCCAACTATAAACAAAGAACTCATTTTTCACCTCGCAAATTTTTTAGTCAAACTATTCTATTTATATTTGTTATTATTTTAGTGATTTCACTAACAAATTAATCTTTTATTTTAGTTTTGAAAAGATCTACTAAACCAAAGATACTTTATATATTTAACATCATTTCTTCAACTTTTCTCACAATATAATCAGGAACAATATTAAATTTTAATATATTCAAATAATGCAGATAGTCATTTTCAATGTGATATGTCTCATCAATAAACTTATACCAACCCTCATCAATTGGTTTGAATCGTATTATATCACCTTCTGCGATTTCACAAATTGCTCTAAACAATTGAACTTTTAGATATGTATTATTTTCACTATTGTAAAGTCCTTTAATACCATCAATCGTATATACATTATTTTTCAAATACTCATAATCAAAGTTGTTAATAAATTCTTTTATTTTTCCAATTCCAGAACTTATTTCATCTGGTGTCATTTCGACAAAAGTGTCATTACCCACTTTTCGCTGTATGCTTGATGAATGTATTAGACATGATAGTATTTCATAAGCCTCTCCCCATGCACCACTTCTTCCGTTCAATTCACACAGTTTTCTTAGAAAAGCAATCCTGCTTACAATATTGATATTTTCCATTTTAGAAATTTTGCTACATTCTTCCACAATTAATAGGACATCATTTTTTACATCTATCCCTTGTTCTACAACTTTTCCACCTTCATTCCAAATAAATGATGCAGCCACCTGCTCATTTGGTAATTTCCCTACAACAATAAAATCAGTAATAGGTTCGAAATCATGAGTTAATAATAGTACCGTTTTACCTACTAAGGAAACATCTTTTTCCCCTACATTTTTGAACATTCTATGGAGAATAGCATATTTCTTGTTACTATCAAAAGAAGAAATAGGATCATCCAATATTATCAAATCTGCATCTTGCATTTGTGAGTAATACATAAATAAAATCAAAGAAAAGGCATTTTTTTCACCCCAACTTAAATGTTGACGTATATTTTTTACCTCTGTTTTTTGTTTAGAAAAACACTGTCTTAATACCGTTTTACTATTAGATTCATCTTCAACTTGAATTTCTAATTCATAATTAATCCCAGCCGTTTTCAGGAATTCATTTATATCATTTTGTGAAGCCTTAACTGTTGCTTGGACTAAGCCTTTTAATTCTCCCATTTCTCTTTTTAGTTTTGCAACTTCTGTTTTCAATTCATATACTTTGTCATTAATTCTATCAAAAATATCATCTATTTTCGTTCCTCCAAACATTTCAAAAAGACTCTTTGGAAATTCCATAGAATTAATTTGTTGTTCCAAATTTGAAATATCAGCTATTGCTATCTTTCTATTACCAAATTCATTTATTAGTTGAAAACGAGCTATTAACAAATCAAATTCCGTGGTCAATTTTTCTATAATTGCTGTTATTACATCCGTTGCAGTGTCTGTTTTTATATATTTCATTAATTCCACAAATTTATCATCATTCAAGTATGGTTCTAATTCTTGAAGCAATTCCAAGACTTCCTTTAAATTTTGTGAATCCGCTTTTTTATATGTATTTTTAAAAACTTGTTTTTGTTTTGTATGTTTCGGTATATCAAACTTTTCGGAACAATATGGACAGTTATCTTCAATATCAAAAGCCTCTCCTTTATTTTTCCAATCTATCCAAGAAATATTTATATCTGTATTGTCTAAAAATGGTCGATACGCATCTAGCTCTGACGGAATATTATACAAATTCTGTTTAGATAATAGACTTTTCATTGCTCCGGTAGTACTTAACTTTCCTTTAGATGTTCTTTTAAATTTTTGATTTAGCTTTGCTAAATCATTCTGTAGTTTTATGATTTCCGAATCATTTTGCAACACATTTTTCAATGTTTGCAAGTGAGAATCTAATTGTAATTTTTTTACATCATAATCTGGTGTTTTTAAAAAAACCTCAAATGAATTTTCAATGACCTCATCTTCAACAAATACTACTTGGTTTACAAAGTCTTCATTAAATACCAGTATTTTATTAAATACAGGAGTTATCGTAACCTTAGATAATTCATCTGAAAAATACGATTGTAGTTTTAATAATTCATCACTATTATTTGCAAATTGAATTGCTTTTGCCAATGAAGTCTTCCCTGTACCATTAATTCCATATTTTATGTTTAACTTATTTGGAGCAATATTAATTATCCCTTCCTTGATATTATTACAATTCTCTACTTTTATCTGGTACATTCTTTTCTCCTTTACATTTTAATTTGTTACTCATTTTTCTATATTTGCATTGTCGCTCATTTACCATTCTATAACTATTCATAGAACATAATAAAAAACAATAAGCAGTATCCAAATCTACGGGTATTTACTAACCGTTAGATTCAGATACTGTTTATCGCTTTTATAACTTCTGTATCATTTTCCATTACATACCAAACAGTATTAAAACACTACTCCCCCGTAACTTTTCACTTCTATTTGCATAATACAAGTTTATAATACTTGGCATAATTTGTCTATATTTATCAAAACTTCTTTCAAATTTTCTAATTACTATAAATTACATTATCTTATCACTCATTGTGCTGCTCGCTGTCTAACAACACGATAACATCCTTTAGCTTTGTTATATCAATAATTTTATTTAATGCATCTACAACCCCAATGACACCTTATATCGTAATACCATCTTTATTGACAATTCTTGTAGACATTCCAAGAACATCTGAAACGGTAGATTATACCCATCTACAATAAAAAATTATTTTCATCATCTAATCCTTTTACCGTAAACCATTACTGAAAACCCAAGAATAAAACAATTCTTTTTTAGGTTTTACATAGTCATACTCCATTTTTATTTGCTTATGTTCAATTATCTCTAACGCTTCTATGAAAACCTGCTCAACTGTTTTTCCTGCAATATCCAGTTCAAACTCATTCACCAAGCATTTTCTTGCATTAATTTTTTGACTCATTTTCTCTAACAATTCAAAATCTATAAGTCCATTTCCTCTATTTTTCATCTGTTCATAATTTTGTCTATAATCACTGCAAACAAGTTTTATCGTAATATAATTAAATCCTTTGAACACCTCTGGAATATCTCTTGTTCTTAAATCGTCAAAGTCTAGGGCAACAATATTTCTTATGCCAAGTTCCCAGAACTTCTTCACTTGAGCCACACTGGACTCCCAACAAACCCGCTCTTCAAACAAACCCTCATCAACACCTTCAGGCACTCCGAACTCTGGAATCATACTCATTTCAACATACGCTCCCTTGTAATGTTCATATAATTTCTTTGCTAGTGTCGTTTTTCCAATACCACTGGCTCCTATAATAAATATAAAATCTCTCATAGTAAAATCATCCTTTTTGTTCAAAAACTAAAACTAGCTTTTGTAACATCTCTTCTGTCAGATTTTTTGTTGATGGAATATGGACAAAGACTACATGTCCATTCATCTTTTTCAACATATAAAAGTAGGCTTCATTACATAAATAATGCGTCGAATTGTGCGATACACTGTATGGGATTGCATTATTTTTCAAACATTCTTCTATTCCAGATAACTGCATTTGCGTATAAATTCGTTCTCCATCTTTCTCAGCACATTTTTCTATACGAACCGAATCCTTTAATGCTTTATCCAATCCAAACATATAAACCTGTTCATATTCTCCCACCAGATTTTCAATATCCCTTTTTAATCCCTCAAAGGAGTTTGTCAGAAAATATTTTTCTCCTTGAAGATTCCGAACTAATTTGTTAGAAGAATTATGAATACCTTTAAATCCTACATATAATGTTTTCAAATAACCTACTCCAATCTCAACTTTTTTGCAAAATTTATCTGCTCCTTCTTCTTTTCAAAGCCAATACTACTATAAAACTTGTGTAATTATTCTTGTTCTTTTCCAGATGTAAGCCTGATAGCATCTGCACCAATATTCTTCGCCCATTCTTCAACCGAATCCATCAGTTTTGTTGCAATTCCATTGTGTCTATATTCCTCTAACACTGCCGATCCCATAATGTTTACCATTGAATTTGCGTACAATAAATCATACTTTGTTGCATGAACATAACCAACCACTAAATGTTCTATTTCAGCCACAAAAATTTTTGGGTTACCATCACACAAAACTTTCTTTAATTAATATTGTGTCTTTTCTTCTGGATAGTCATATCCCATTGTATATTTATTGATTCTGCAAATAAATTCCGTATCTTTGTTCGTCGCCTCCCGAATGACATATTTCATTTCGCAATTTCCTTTTTCCTTATTTGTACCATAATTTTCCGGTTCTTCCGGATCTTTTATTAAAATAAAACAGATACCTTCATTCTTATATTTTATCAGATAATAAATTTTATCTTTCCAATAGCCATTGTCCTTAACAAATATAAATTTTTCTTTTTCCAAATAATCAACAAAGTCTAGGGCGATTTTTTGTTCATCTAAAGACAATTTTTCACAGATATAATCTTCAATCTTTATTTCATTGATTTATTATTTCTCCCATTATATGTTAAATTTTCCTTTTCAAATATCCACATGTAAACGGGAAGAATTCAAATCCTTCTGGCAAATCTTGCAATCTCTTCCACAGTTTCATCAATCGTCAAATCTGTATTATCTATGTAAAGCTGAAATTTTCCCGCATTCTCTTTAAACCAATTATTATACTGAATCTGCCCTGTGATAAACTCATCACTTCCGCACATTCTCTCTGCCGGTCTGGCTTTTAACCGTCTCATGATTTCATCATCAGAACAGGTCATCCCAATAAAGAACGTAGATGCTATTTCCGATGGAATATGAACCTTTCCATAGAAATCATAGGGATTCATACAAGTTACAAAAAGCAGATTTTTATCGCCTGACATTCTTACTGCCTCGGCAATACAATCATCACTGAACTTTGCTTCATTTTCCGTTCCTGCATAATCCCACCAATTAATGCCAACTTCATCGGTGTCAATACAGGAATAATTTTCTAATAATTTTTTCTTATTGAGTTTCTCTTTTATTGTGGATTTTCCAACACCACATGCAGAACTTAGCACTATTAATTTCTTCATGATTTTCCTTTCAATTTCGCATTTACTTCACTAAAATATCTAACGTATGATTACTTAACCCTATCACATCACTTCTTTCGCATATAGAAAAATGGTATTTTAAATAGATCTCATATACTTCATCGGACCATTCCTCAATCCGCTCTTTGATATAATTCGAAAACATATCTGTTCCAATAAACTTAATTCTAGTTAATTCACATTTTTCACTTAGTCTTTCAATATCTTCTACTCTAACTAATTCAAATAAATCAGCTGGTTTGGAAATACAAGCAAAATCGTCCGTCAACATATTCGTTGACAAACTCTCCAGCATATTATTGCCATCGTCATTGGATTATCGTTGGTTCATTCATACAGTAAGCCACGAAAATATATCCATCCTTCTTTAAAATCCTTTTTGCTTCGTTCAATACTTGTACTTTATCTTCTTCGTTGTATAAATGATACATTGGGCCCAAAATAAGTACCGCATCAAAGGAATTATTGTCATAGACTGATAAGTCCAAGGCATTTCCCTGTTTGATATCTATATGTTCATTATCCGTCAACTTAGATTTGAAAACTTCAATATTATGTTCTATTAATTCCATTGCCTGCACCTGATAGCCTTCACGTGACAATGCAATAGAATATCTTCCGGTTCCCGCTCCAACCTCAAGAACTTTTGCTCCCGGCTTTACATAATCATGTATGTATTTCATCGTAGTAATGAATTCAACCTTACCATACTTTGATGCCAATCTTCCATCTTCATCATATAAATTATAATATTGCTCCAAAAAACTATTTTCCATCATTCATCTCCTGCAATTTTCAAAGTGATATTTTTTGTTTTTCAACATCATTTATTGTTTAATCTATTTCTTCCGATATATCTTATACCCCTTGCAAAATAATTCGACTACATTTTCTTTTCTCACAGATACCTTCCCTGTACTTCTTGTAGCATCTATAATAATTATTTCTTTTTTCTCATCATCTACAAACTCTTTGAAAAACATAACATGACTTCCTACTTTAACAAGCACATCTCCCTGCTGAATTTCATCAATGCTTTCAATTACATTTGCGTAATCAGGAATAATTCTTGTAGATATTTTTTTAGGCAACTCCCAACACACAGTCAACAAGCCAGAGCAATCTACTCCTACACAATCGTAGCTTACGTGTCTTGATTTATCTTCCGGTACATTTCCGGCATATTTCCCTTCGGAAATTCCTTTTTCAAACTCCTCTATGGTAGAAGCTAATCCCCATCCGTATGCCATCCCTACATTTTTTTGATTCGGCTTCCACCAACCACAATCAAGAACTTCACCTTGCCAGGTAGTATCCGGTGTATCCACTTCTACACCATTAGAATCTGTCCCATGCTTTATATTTTTTTCTTTTGCAGTCCATTCATAGTTAGCATATTCTAATGCTTTCTCAATAACTTTTTTACCCCATTCCATAATAAATATCCTCCCGATAATAAAAATCTTTTATTTTTGTATTTTCTTTCTTGCAATCAAACCATTAGGAATATCAATAATATCAAATCCTTGATTTACATACATTGAAGTCGAGCCACCGCATTCGTTTATGGCAAACTCACCAAGAGATGGATACCCTTCCACATAATCATATCCATTTTCTTTTGCATACTGACAAGCATATTTTAATAGTGCTTTTGCAATTCCTCTCCTCCTCATATCCGGCTCAACGGTAAAGCATACAATAGAAAGTATTTTATCCCTTTCATCAACACCATTCCAACTATATGGAGCCTTCTCCTTGCTTAACCGAAAATAATTGTCTTTCGTATCTGCATTACAAAATCCTACGATTTGATTATCATAGACGGCTACAAAGCCATTCAAGATACCATTTTCTATCAATTCTTTTGCATAATCTCTTTTACGATATGGTCTTTCATTCTCCGGCATTAGACTCCGCTCCTGCTCGTGCTTATCCGTCCAATGATGCCAGACGCAATAACAGCCTTTTTGAATGTTTCCATCATAAAATGCTCTATGCTCAAAATAGTCAATGTAATCATCTGACATATCTTTTGTGAGTTTGCACACTTTGAAATTCATAAAAAATACCTCCTTGCTTGGATATTCATGTAACAAACTAATTCTTTCCATTCTCAAGAAATGATAGGTAATTCAAACCATTCCTTATCCACTGCTTCAATTCTACCATACGCATTAATACATTCACACCCTAAATTTACCAATCTTGCATCTTCATTTCCCAGTTTTTCGCTTTAATAAAATTTTTCAAAAATTACCCATTTTTCCCCTTACTGTCCTTGGCAAGATACGCACTTTGTAAAGCAAAGTGCCTCTTGCCAGGGGAACAGCCCCTAATACCTGTTAGAGTCAGGCGAAATTAGTCAAATACAGACAGGTTAAAATAACCAAAATAGTGATGGGCGAAATTAGCCATAAAAAGTCAACTAAAAAAAGCCACTACGATTTATTTTACATCCTTTATACTGATATCAGCCAATGTACCAGTAAATCAGAATGAATGAGGGAAATCGTAATGACTTACAAGAAATTTTAACACAAGCACTTAATGAAATGAAAGAAGAATCAGGTGAAAAATTTAATATTAATAAAGTTAATCTCGCTGAACTTGAAAGAAGGACAGGTATATCCAGAAGAAAACTTAGAAGATTAAAAGCTAACAAATTTGTGGTTAAGCCCCATGGATTGAGTGGCAGAACATCCAACAACAATGTAACAGAGGCATTTTCAGGTGTTCTCGATGACTTGTTTCTAAAGGTGTAACCAATGCATCTGCATGCTATGACAGAATCTGTGAAGTTGGATATGCAGGAAGTAAAAGCGCTGTCAAAAACTATGTTAAAAACCATAAGTATCTGATAACGGCCAAGAGACAAATAGCATCTCCACAGGGGAACCGTGGACGACGTTATGAAACAGACCCCGGGGAATCATATCAAATGGATTGGGGATTTGTTACTGTTGATACTGATAATGGAAAAAGTTATAAAATAGCCTGCTTTGCCATGATATGCCACCATTATGGGCAGAGATACATAGAATTCTATAAAAACAAGCCTTTAAAAGAGGTTTTAAATTACAGAGGAATGTGAAACAGTGGGAAACGGATTTCTTAAAACAGATACACGGAAGTTCAGACATAACGTTTCAGTCATTATATGAAATTTTCATTAAGGATATGGAATCAAGATATAAGGAAAGTACCATAGACAGATATACGTATGTATTTAATCTTCATATTCTTCCCTACTTTTGAAAAAGACCTATCAGCGGTATCACTCCAAAGGACATCAGAGCATGGCAGACGGAACTTATTGATTGCTACACAATCAATAAGCTCGCGTCATTCGTAAAATGCCTGCGAGCCCTATAAATAAGCAAAAGAAAGTCCATTTGAATGTACCGACCCCCAAAAGTTAGACCTAAAAATCTAACGATTGGAGGTCGGTATTTTTATGGCAAAATACAGTTATGAATTCAAAAAGCAGGTTGTTGAAGCATATCTTAGCGGTGAAGGTGGCTATAAATACTTAGCCAAACGATATGGTGTACCTTCCTGGTCAAACATTAAGAAATGGGTTCGGAATTATGAAACTCATGGTGACAAAGGACTTATGCGTTCGCGAAAACAAGATAAATACTCTTTTGAAAAGAAGCTTTCTGTTGTAGAATTATATTTAGCAAGTGAACTCTCATATCAGGAGCTGGCTCTTCGTGAAGGAATATATAATCCCTCTCAAATCTGTAAGTGGGTAAAGGATTTCCAGATCGCCGGTCCTGATGCATTGAGACCACATAAGAAAGGTCGCAGGAAAACATTGGGTACATCAAACAAAAAGTTAAATATTGAACAAGATACAACTACAGTTCCGGTTGATACCAGTACTGAACATGTAAAAGAACTTGAAGATGAAATTCTTAAGCTTAGAATAGAGAATGCATATTTAAAAGAACTGAGGAGGCTGCGTTTAGAGGAGGAAGCTCTTCTGAAAAAACAGCGAGAATCGTCCACAGCCTCCGGGGAGAATTCAAATTAAAAGACATTCTCGCAGTTGTTGGTTTTCCAAAGGCAACATATATGTATTGGCAAAAAAGATTTGATAGAGAAAATCCAGATATAGAATTAGAAGAAAAGATTCATGAAATACATAAACGTAACAAAGATTATGGCTACCGTCGCATGTGTGGTGAACTCCGTAATCAAGGCCATATCGTGAACAAGAAGAAGGTTCAACGCATTATGCAGAAATATAATCTTCAGGTGATGTCATTTACGAGGAAGAGTCGTAAATATAGTTCTTACAAGGGTAGAATTGGAACGGTTGCTCCTAATAGAATCAAAAGAAGATTTAATACACACATACCTCATCAGAAGATTACAACTGATACAACAGAGTTTAAATACTATGAAGTAGATTCTAAAGGTAAAATGACAATGCATAAGCTATATTTAGATCCATTCATGGACATGTTCAATGGTGAAATAATAAGTTATGGAATAGATAAACGTCCTTCAGCAGCAAATGTGATGAATGCACTAAATGAAGCCATTGAGGTAACTTCTGACTGCCCATTTCGAAGGACCTTTCACTCAGATCAAGGATGGGCATATCAGATGAAAGCTTATTCACATAGACTTAGAGAAGAGAAAATATTTCAAAGCATGTCACGAAAAGGTAATTGCCTTGATAATTCAGTCATGGAAAATTTCTTTGGTTTGCTTAAACAAGAAATATACCATGGAACTGTTTATTACAGTTATGAAGAATTGAAAACTGAAATTGAAAAATATATAAGATATTACAATGAAAAAAGAATTAAAGAAAAACTAGGATGGTTGAGTCCTGTCCAATACAGACTCAGCCTCTTGGTTGCATAAAAAATGCGTAACAGATATTAAAACCTGTTACGCAATAAAAGTCTAACTTTTTGGGGTCACATCATAATACCATCTTCTTAACCCATTTTCTATATAATCTCTTACAAACAGCGAAAAGCTCCCGAAGGAGCTTTCCGTTATTTTAAATATACACTAATTCTTTTAACACAATCTCTTCTGCTGCATTCCGGATGTTATTTACAACTCCAACCCACACCATCTGATCACGAGCTTTCAATTCTTCCGTAACGCCTTGCTTCTCCATCATCTGACGCACCAGAATACCCATCCTCTCCTGTGCTTCATCATCCACAGCATTCAGATGTGCTGTCAGCCTGTCTTCCAACATATACAGCGAATACTTTGCCGGACGATGTTCTTTCAGATATGTTCGCCGCAGCATTCCATATTTTCCATAATGCGGCTTTTCATCTGTACTGACAAGATTCGGATAGTAAATTCCATCTGTCCCCAGTGTGTAGGTTCCACCCATCTTTTCAAATGTGCTTTTCATGTGTTATTCCTCCTTGAAATCAGCGATATCCTTAGATCATCGCAAAATATTTCAGGGCAGCCTTGATAGCATCTTCTTTCTCTTTCGGGCATTGTGGAACTCTTGCATTTTCTGATTTTGGAAGATTATAGTTTTCTCCCACTTCAATTCCACATTTGCGTTTTACCTGAGAAATATATAAACTTGAAACCTTCAAGCCAAATTCTTTCAGCACATAATCTTTGATTTCCTGATAGGTCGCTTTCGTCTCTGCACTGGTTGCATCCAGCTCATCTAAGTCTAAGTCGATCTCTATCGTGTCATCCGGCTTTTGTTGGGACAAAAGAACCACCGTCTCCACATGCACCGTTCCCGGGAACATATCCACATTGCTAACCCTCTCCACATGGTACCCAAATGTCTCGAATGTAGCAAGATCCTGTGACAGGCTCGTCGGTTTACATGAAATATAAACTATATTCTCCACTCCATAGTCAATTATCTTTCTGATTGCCTTAGGGTGTATTCCCTCTCTCGGTGGGTCAAGTATTATATAATCAGGTTTCTCGTCTATCTCATCTATCACCTTAAGCACATCACCTGCTATAAATTCACAGTTGTCAAGACCGTTTATCGCTGCATTTTCTTTTGCAGCCTCAACTGCTTCTTCCACAATCTCAACACCTATAACCTTCTTTGCAACAGGTGCTATTATCTGTGCTATCGTTCCTGTTCCGCTGTAAAGGTCAAAAACGACTTTATCCTTAAATCCTGCATTTGTCTCTGCCTCAGGACTTTTTGTCTTTTCAGAGTATATGTCAGCTAAATCAACATTTTCGGCATCCTTTTCAGAATATCCATCTACAATATCTGAACTGTCAGCAGTCATTTCTGAACATACACCATTAATCCTTGAGTTTTCAACATCCATTCCAACGCCAACGCTATTTTTACCGACTCCTGTCACCTCTCCTCCAAGCACATAGTCCCTTGCCCTTGTGTAAAGCACCTCAGCTCCTTTTGTGTTTGTCTGGAAAAATGAAAACGGTGATATTTTAAACTGCAGTCCTAATATCTTTTCGGTAAACCAGTCTTTTCCGCTGATGATGTGCATCCTGTCACTTTTTACCACATCCCCTAGTCCATCGTTTATGATATGGATAAATCCTGTTAATTTTCCGTTATACTCAAGTCCATTTAATTTTTCTGATACTTCACTGACATACTCAGATATATCCTGCTGTGATGATGTGACAAGTGCAACGAGGAGCTCTCCTGTTGATACCGCTCTTCTTACGAGAAGATGCCTTAGAACACCCTGATGAGTATTTTTATTGTAATGCGGTACTTGTTTTTCCCTGAAGTATTCTACTATGCAGTCTATTACTTTTGAATAATCATCATCTACTATCTGACAGCCTGAGGCATTTACTATATCATGGACACTGCCTTTTTTATGAAGACCGAGTGTAAGTGGTCCTCCTTTGTATTCATCACCGAATGAAAATTCCATCTTGTTTCTATAGCCTTTGATTTCAGGACTAGGCAGTATTCCGTCATATATATAATCTTTTTTTATCCCCAAAGATGAGTCGAGTGTCTTATATACAGTGTCTATTATATCAAGCACCTGATTTTTTTTAAGCTCAAGCTGTTTTTCATATGGTAATGTCTGGTAACTGCATCCGCCGCATTTTCCGAACCGGCAGCACATTGGTTCTGCTGTTTCAAGCGGTGATTTTTCTGTTACTTCTAAAAGTATTCCCTGACTCTTATCTTTTCTGACTTTTTTTGCCCTGAATTTTATTTTTTGTCCGGGTAACGCACCTTTTACAAGTGTAAGTGTTTTTTGTTCATTTCCGTTTTCGTCTTTCTCTATCACATCAACATATGCCTTGTTTGGAAATTCAACTTTCTTTACAACACCCTCATATATGTTTCCTTTTTTCATGTAAATATGTCCGCCTTTCTTTAATCAACAAAAAGCAGTAAAGATATTTTATCATTTTCAGGCACAAATACTGTGTCAACAACTTTATATCTCTCCCTGCTTTTTATTGTACTATTTTTTTACTTCGTTCTCACATTTCCAAGTATTGTTAACTGTTTTGCACACTCACTTATACAGGCAAGTGCGTTCCGCACACCCGGATCATTTAAGTTTCCCTCAATGTCTACAAAGAACTGGTACTCCCAATTCCTGTTTTCTATCGGTCTTGACTCTATCTTTGTAAGATTTAAGTCATTGTAATAAAAGTTTGAGAGCATATTGTAAAGTGCTCCTGCCTGGTGCTTTATCTCAAATGAAAGACTTATTTTATTTGCATTTGAAAGGAATACTTTCTGATTTGTGACTATAATAAATCTCGTATAATTGCTGCTTTCAAAGTTGATACTTTCTTTTAACACATCAAGTCCGAAAAGCTTTGCGGCTCTTGTGCTTGCAATAGCTCCTTGAGAGATATCATCTTCCTCTGCCACTTTCTTTGCCGCACTTGATGTGCTCATGTATGATTCACTTTCCATATTGTGTTCTCTTATAAATTTTGAACATTGCATGATTCCCTGCGGATGTGAATACACCTTTTTTATATCTGATATTTTTGCTCCCGGCTTACCTAAAAGTGCCTGCTCAACTTTTACAACATGCTCAGCAACTATTGTTATATCATAATCGAGAAGCAGATCATATGTGTCGTTTATTCCACCTGTTGAAGTGTTTTCAATAGGTATCACTCCGTATTTTGCCTCACCGTTTGCTACTGTCTCAAGTACCTCCTTAAAAGAAAGCCTGTTCATGGAGGTTATATCTGTTCCAAATACTTCCTCCATCGCCTGCTCAGTATATGCCCCATGTTCTCCGAAGCATACGATTCTTGTATCTTTGTCAACATCGAGCTTGTCCACCTGCTTAAATGGCAGCAGCTCATTTGTCTCACTTCCAAGAACTTTATACTGATACTTTCTGCTTATTGACATTATCTGTCTAAAGAGATCTTCTATTCCTGTCTTATTAAATTCATCAGTTGTAAGTTCTCTGAGAGTCTTTATCTTTTCTTCTTCTCTTACGGGGTCAAAGACTTTTTTTCCCGTACTTCTTTTATACGCTGCAACATCCGTTGCAACTTTCATTCTTTCTTCAAAGAGCTTTGCTATCTCCTTATCAATATTATCAATCTTTTTTCTGCTTTCTTTTAAGTCAACAACCATAAATCTATTTTCCCTTCAGTTCTTTATCTCTAATTTTTAAGGAATGCCTCATAGCATTTCTTTGCTTCGTAAACATCTGCTTTACTTGCTATCTCCCACGGTGCATGCATATTTAATATAGCTACACCACAGTCGATTACTTCCATTCCGTAAAGTGACATGATATAAGCGATTGTTCCGCCGCCACCTACATCTACTTTTCCAAGTTCTGCCATCTGATAATGCACATTGTTGTCATCCATTATCTTTCTGAGTTTTGCTATATATTCTGCGTTTGCATCATTTGAACCTGATTTTCCGCGGCTTCCCGTAAATTTGCTGAATACAACTCCGCGTCCGCAGAATGATGCGTTTTTCTTTTCAAAGGCATCTGCAAAAAGCGGATCATAGCCTGCATTTACATCTGATGAAAGCATCTTGCTGTTTGCAAGGCATCTTCTAAGTTTAAGGTCATTATAATCACCCTCAAGACTTATAAGTTCTGCCACGACATTTTCAAAGAATTTCGACTGCATTCCTGTTGCACCGACACTTCCGATTTCTTCCTTGTCTACTAAAAGACAGCAGGCTGTTTTTTCAAGCTCGGCATCAGTTCCAAGCATTGCAGCAAGCGAGGTGTAAGCACATACTCTGTCATCCTGTCCGTAAGACATTATCATACTTCTGTCAAAGCCGAGTTCTCTTGCCTTTCCTGCCGGTACGACCTCAAGCTCTGATGACATAAAGTCCTCTTCTTCCATTCCGTATTTTTCTTTTAATATTGCAAGTACACCCTTTGATACAGCTTCTTTTTCCTCATCATTAAGTGGTATGCTTCCGACTAAAACATCAAGTTTTTCGCCCTCGATAACTTTTGAAGCTTTCTTTTCCATCTGATTTGCAGCAAGATGTATAAGAAGGTCGCTCACGCAAAATACAGGATCGTTATCGTTCTCTCCTATATTTACCTCGACAACACTTCCATCTTTCTTTGCGATAACACCGTGGATTGCAAGAGGAATTGTTACCCACTGGTATTTCTTGATACCGCCGTAATAATGTGTATCAAGATATGCAAGGTCACTGTCCTCATACAAAGGATTCTGCTTTATATCCATTCTAGGTGAATCGATATGTGCCCCTAATATATTCATTCCACTATCAAGCGGCTCTTTTCCTATCTGGAACATTGCAACCGTCTTATTCATGCACACTGAGTATATTTTATCGCCACATTTAAGTTTTTCACCAGATTTAAGGTAAACATCAAGATTTCTGTAGCCTGCACTCTCAGCCTGTGCGATTATCTGTTTTACACATTCTCTCTCTGTCTTTCCTGCCGACAGAAATTCTCTATATTCTTTACAAAGTATTTCTAACTCTTTTTTGTTGTTTTCATCATATGATTTCCAAGCATTTTTTCTTTCCATAATAAAATAACCTCCATTTCACACTCCCTATATTTTATATCCTGAACACCAATAATGCAAGTATTACTGCAATAAATCCCTGCCTTATCTTTGCAATCACATACTTTTTTATTGATAAATCTGTTCCTGACAGTACACTGTATGTCTGTGCAACACTTGAAATTCCACCAAAGGCACACAGCCAGACCGTAACAATAGTTTTCGCGTCCGTCATAAGCACTCTTATACCGGACAGCCATTCATTCCCTGCGAGCTGCATCGCACCTGTACTGACCTCTGTTATCCCTGCAGCAATGCACCCTGCCACATCGTATTTTTCAGGAATTATATATTCTATTATACTCGTTATTATTGAAAATAATATTATGTAACCGCCTATTTTTAATATTGTTTCACACGAATCCGCAATACTCTCATCAACAGCATCCATCACCGGATAATTTTTTTCAGTCTTAACATTTTCTCTGCTTCTCTCATCTTTCCTATTGCTCAATTTTTTACCGTCATTAATATTTTTTTCAAACTTAACACTTTCTCCTATTCTCTCCGCTTTCTTGTAACTTAATTTCTTCCAAATATTAAAACTTTTTCCATCACTTCCATTTTTATATACATTCACAATCATTTTTTTATCCCGACTACCCTGAGAAGATTTTTCTCTCCCCGTCAATGTTTTTCTCACTATCCATGCATTTATCACCGCTGAACCTGCGACAACGACAAATATCAAAAACGGATTTTTTACATCAAGACATTTTACCCCGATAAATTCAATAAGAAACATAGGGCTTAAATTATTGCAAAACATCATAAGATACTGGGCTTCTTCCCTCTTTATCTCTCCGCCCTTATACAACTGTGCAGCCGTTTTTGCCCCGATAGGACATCCGGCAAGAAACCCTATAAGTATGGGATAACTTCCGCCGTCACTTACCCCAAACACTAACCCAAAAAGTGGTCTTAAAAAACGGTTTATGTATTTTGTGGTTTTTAATTTCACCAATATTCCGGACAAAATCATAAAAGGAAGCAATGACGGGACTATTGCCATAAACCATAACAGCAGCCCGTCTTTTGCTCCCTCACTCACAACTGACGGCATTATCGTAAATAAGATTATCATACCGACAGTCATCACTATAAATAATTTTCTTTTCATGATACACCTCTTTAAAATGATATGTCTGCACTATAAATCCATACATTTGTACCAATACCACACTATTACAATTTCAGTATATAAGTCTGTGCACTACATACTATTGTCTGCAAAGCCTTAGACTTTATGCTAAACATATCTTTAAAAAGCTTTTTGTATCATGTTTATGTCATCATTTGTTTTTTATAACTATTTCATGCTGTGGTGCATCCTCCTGTTTAAATCCAACGAGATTGTCAATATACTTTTTCAGTGTATCATCATATGTTATAGCATAATGACTTATAAGATTGATGCCGACAAAATTTATATTTTTGTCTTTAATACTTCCCATAAAATCAATATTCTGACCGTTTTCTTTAAAATATCCATCAACATTTTTAAGACCATTTATATACACACCCTGCCACTGTGCATACTCTTCATCAAACAGCTCTGTTAATATCTCCTTTTTGTCAATTATCAATGTAGGATAACCGTTTTCAAAATTTATGCTGTTGCAGCTAACCCCAAGAAGTGCTTTATTTCTTGTCTTTAGGTCATAAGGAATATTGTCTGCATTTATCACCACTTTTGTTCCGCTCTTTGCAACATCTTTTATTATATTTTCCGCATCATCCCTATCATCATATGTAAATCCGCTAAGATAAACAGTCTCATATTTTGACAATTCCGATGCCGAATATTTTTCTATATTTGTCTCATCACTTTCATAAATCTGAGGATATATCATCGCCAACTGATGTACCTTATCACCTATTCCTATCGCTTTGTAACTGTTTTCTACTTTAAAATTGCTATTATCACATTTGTCATGGTGAAAAAGTATATAATACTTATTTGATGATATAAGCCTGTAATTTTCTTTTTTTGCGGCATCCTCAACCATATATATGTCGGCATCTTTGTTCCTCATTTTAGACTTTTCTAAAACTACGGTATCATAGCCTGCCGAAATACACCTGTCAAAAACATAAAGGTATTCTCCAAGATCCATTGCCTCCGCAATTTTATCCGTAATCTTATCTTCATTAAGTTTTCCCGCAAGAATCATCTTATTTTTTGTTACTCTCTGTGCTTCCTTCAAAATACTGTCAGATACATCATTCTCTTCTGAAAATGTCACAAAATTATCTCGTTTCTGATATGTCAGATATGCCGAGGGAATCATATCCATACAAAGCAATATACATAATGCAATATGTATCTTAAGTTTTAATGTTTCCCACATGACAAATGCCACAAATATGCTGGTATATGACATAATAGCCAGAACATATAATCTGTCACTTCTAAAACCTGTTTTCTTTACAAACCATCCTGCAATCGGATTTACCGTAAATACCATAAGAAATATGCCATATAAAAACATTATATTCGTTTTTCGGTGACTGCATATAAATCCAAATACAGCACATAACAAAATAACTATTCCAAAATAATATATAGACTCATCATGTCTAAGATTATACACAGGATTTAACACATCTTTAAATGAAAAAATAATCGTATCTTCCGAGATACAAAAATTTTCACGATAAAATCCCTTTCTTGCTAATGACTGATATATTGTTACGATATTTGGCAAAAGAACTGCTGCTGCAGGTGCTATAATACCATGTTTTTCTTCATTTACTATTTTCCATAATAAAAGCAGTATCACCATGCAGCCTGAAATCACTGCCGCAGTATATGCATCAAGCTGCCTGAGTATCAGCAAAGCAAGTGCGGTAATGATCGGCATAATTTTCTGCTTTGTTTTTATATAGTCAAAACTTGTATAAACTGCCACCGGCACGATTACCGTGCTGAGCAGTGCACTTATATTTTCGGTTACAACAACATTATAAAAATTGTATGGTATAAACATCCATATCAATCCCGTAAATATACCTGCAAAATATCTCTTTGTTCTGCAACCTATTAATACCCAGCACAATAAAGCGGCTAAACCTATAATTAAAACCATCTTTTCCCCATTTCCATGTCTATTATTGATACAAATATCTGTTCATAGGCATTATATCACTCAAGTATATTGTCAATTATATTTTCCATAACCTCATCCACCTGTTTTTCCGTCAATTTAGACATATTTTCTTTAAAATCAAGACCATCCCTAAGATCGATAATATAACTTCTTGTCGGAGTTTCACTACTCTCCATAAAAGCAAGTTCTCCTCCAAGCTTCGTTATTATGCTCCTTATCTCATCACAAAAATAATCTGATATATTTTCCAATGTTGGAACCATTGTGTCAAATGGAGGTATCTCATTCATAACTCTCCCCTGAAATTTTTCAAGATACTCTTCTATTGCTTTCTCAAATTTGTTAAAAAGAACAAATTCTCCCTCACTCTTCATTATATAAAACACAAATTCCCATGTATGAGGATGTGTCTGACCGTTTTTTCCGTTTATTATAATATAATGATTCGCATTAAGATAAAATTTAAATTTGTATTCTCTGTAAAGTCTAGTTGCCATATTTCTCCTCCTGACATTTTCAGATGCTGTTATGTCAGCCAATCTGCTCTATTATCTTATTAAGATAATCATTGCAATACTCTTTTAACTTTTTATCGGATTTTCTCCATTCACATGGTGTCAGGCACTTATCATTTACTCCGATTATCATCTGCATGATATTTTTCACCTCATTTGCGGAATGTCCTATAAACACAAGCATAACCGCATTTTTTTCTTTGACACTGTCTATTTCAAATTTAAGCGTCTTTTTGTCAAGCATCCACTGGGAATTTTTTAAAAAAATGTCATATGCACCTGCATCACTAAAAACAACTGTTTCAAATCTCACTGATGTTATATTTTTATTTTCTAATTTTTCCATAAAACGATCTATTATTTTCTCTTTAAATACAGTGTTTTTCACATCATATTCACTCAACATACTAAGTTCACTCTCAATCTTCTCAATGCTCAGATTTTTATTTTGAATCTGTTCATTAAGTTTGTCAATCTGAGACTGTTTTTTATCTATATTGCCCGCCATAATCATCGACACTACTAAAAGCATTAAAACAAGAAGCACAACTCCTATTAGGATTATTATCTGTGCCTGCATAAACTCATTGTTATTGATAATATATTTTTCATTCGTAAGCAGACATATTTTATATTCATCTCCATTTACTTCAAAAAATACCCCCGATGCAATATATTTTTTACCTGACTGACTTATAAATCTATGCTTCACTTTATTCTTTTCAAGACTATTCAAAAA
>ERZ838118.2307-NODE-2307-length-20614-cov-6.960504_pt1 | contig 20614 bp, 10 predicted proteins | sample MGYA00519863_ERZ838118 | MGnify/ENA primary metagenome ERZ838118 (study PRJEB31850, sample SAMEA3708827) | human gut metagenome | biome: human gut; feature: human-associated habitat; material: faeces | place: China | collected 2014 ...
TCATTTTGTTGCCAGATTAGTTGTTTTGCCGGCAAATATACGATTAATATTAATTTTTCTACCGATTGCGACTTTTTTTACACTTCAGATCCTTTGTTTTTGGGTAATATTGCACCGGAAAATAATAATACTATTTATATTTTGATGAATTATGAAACACAAGTTGACATTATTGCTGGGGTTGTTTTTCCTGCTCTCGGCTTTCAAGGCTGACAAGCCTGTGATTACGATTTTCATGATTGGAGACTCCACTATGGCCAATAAGTCATTGACAGGTGGAAACCCCGAACGTGGCTGGGGACAGATGTTGCCCGGCTATCTTTCCGAGGAAATCCGTGTAGACAATCATGCTGTGAATGGACGTAGTTCCAAGAGTTTTATTGACGAGGGACGGTGGGAAAAGGTAATCTCACAGGTGAAGAAAGGGGACTATGTATTTATTCAGTTCGGACATAACGATGAGAAGTCCGATCCGAAACGGTATACGGCTCCGGGAAGTACTTTTGATGAGAACCTGAAACGTTTTGTAAACGAAACCCGTGCCAAAGGTGGTATTCCTGTTTTGTTTAACTCCATTGTACGCCGTAATTTTGGTACGGCAAATGGGAATGCAGTGGCTCAGGCTATCAGTCAGGATGATATACAGAAAGGAGTGAATCCGGATGCAAAGCGGGAGGCTTCGGAGCAACCTGCTGTTACTGAAGGTGACAAGCTAATTGATACACACGGTGCTTATCTGGATTCTCCGCGGAATGTGGCGAAAGAGTTGAATGTTCCTTTTGTGGATATGAATAAAATTACCCATGAGCTTGTGGAGGGTATGGGACCTGAGGAATCCAAGAAACTTTTTATGTGGGTACCTGCTAATGTAGTGCCTGCCATGCCTAAAGGACGTGAGGATAATACGCACCTGAATGTGTATGGCGCACGGGTTATAGCCGGGCTTACAGTGGATGCCATTGCCAGTGTCGTACCGGAACTGGCAAAATACGTGCGCTATTACGATTATGTAGTGGCACAAGACGGTAGCGGTGACTTCTTTACCGTACAGGAGGCTATCAATGCTGTTCCCGATTTCCGCAAAAATGTACGTACTACGATACTGGTACGCCGTGGGGTGTACAAAGAAAAACTGATAGTACCTGAGAGTAAGATTAATATTTCCTTGCTTGGGCAGGAAGGTGCCGTTATTTCGTACGACGATTATGCGAATAAGCAGAATGTGTTCGGTGAGAACAAGGGGACATCCGGTTCTTCTTCCTGCTATATCTATACTCCCGATTTCTATGCCGAGAATATTACGTTCGAGAACTCTTCCGGTCCGGTAGGGCAGGCAGTGGCCTGTTTCGTAAGTGCCGATCGTGCTTATTTCAAGAATTGCCGTTTCCTTGGTTCTCAGGATACACTTTATACGTATGGGAAAAATTGCCGTCAGTACTATGAAGATTGCTATATAGAAGGTACGGTCGACTTCATATTCGGCTGGTCTACGGCTGTCTTCAATCGTTGCCGCATTCACAGCAAGGGGGATGGTTACGTCACTGCCCCTTCTACCGATAAAGGAAAGAAGTATGGCTACGTTTTCTACGACTGCCGGCTGACATCCGATAAAGAGGTGGCGAAAGTTTACCTCTCCCGTCCTTGGCGACCGTATGCGCAAGCCGTGTTTGTCCGTTGCGAATTGGGAAAACATATACTTCCCGAAGGTTGGCACAACTGGGGCAAACGGGAAAATGAAAAGACCGTCTTTTATGCCGAATATGACAGTAAGGGCGCAGGGGCCAATCCGCAAGCACGTGCGGCATTCGCCCGTCAGTTGAAAAATCTGAAAGGTTATGAGCCGGTAACAGTGCTGGCAGGAGACGATGGTTGGAATCCGGTGAGGGACGGAAACCGGTTGTTGGATGTGAAACGTTGATTATATCTCCCGATTCTGTAAAATAGCTGTTGAAGATAGCGCCAAAATGCAAGTATTTTTCTATCTTTACGGCACAGAATCGAGTGATATATGATAAAGAAAACCTTAATTTCCGTAATTCTATTGTTGGCTGTCGTATTCACGGCACATACACAGCAACATTGCTTCTTTACCCACTATTCTACAGAAGACGGATTGTCGCAGAACACGGTCATGAACATCCTTCAGGACCATAAAGACAATCTGTGGTTTGCTACTTGGGATGGCATCAACCGTTTTGACGGATACACTTTCAAGAGCTATAAGGCACGTCAGGGAGATTACATCAGTCTGACCAATAACAGGGTGGACCGTATGTATGAGGATTGTTACGGTTTCCTCTGGCTGCTGACATACGACAACCGTGTCCATCGCTTCGATCCCAAAACGGAGACTTTCGAGCAAGTGCCCGCTGCGGGAGAAGAGGGGAGTACGTTCAATGTACATACCATTGAAGTAATGCCGAACGGGACTGTCTGGTTGCTGACCGACAATGACGGAACGATCCGTATCCTGACCCATCCCGAAGAAAATAACCGCCTGACATGGGATATTTACTCCGGCAAGTCGGAATTGTTCCCTTCTTTCCATGTTTTTAAAGTCTATCAGGATAAAGCGGGAAACGATTGGCTGTTGACGGATAACGGATTGGGCTTGATTCGTCCCGGCACGCGGGAACCTGTTTCCTACTTTACGGAGACAAAAGGAAAGAACGGTGGCATGAACCAGGCTTTTTATGCGGCGCAGGAGAATGACGGACACATCCGTTTCGCTTCCGATCATGGACGCATCTGGTCTTATCGGAAAGAAGGTGGCGACTTTACATTGTTTGAACTGCCTACGAAGAGCCGCATCACCTCCATTCACGAAGTCGCTCCGGATCAGACGGTGGTCACAACGGACTCGGATGGTTTCTTTACCTATCATCTGAAGACGAAAGCTGCCGTACATTATTCTTCTCTGACTTGCAAAGCGTTGCCCGACCGTCCGATTCTTTCGGCCTACGTAGACCGTTCTTCTGAAGTCTGGTTTGAACAGGAAGAACCGGGTGTCGTGGCTCATTTCAACCCGGCAACAGGAGTAGTCACCCGCGAACAGATTCTGATTGAATACAGTAATCCCGAACGTTCGCGTCCGGCTTTCCACATTTTTGAGGACGTGAACGGTTTCCTCTGGGTACATCCGTACGGTGGCGGTTTCTCTTTCTTCGACCGGCAAAAAGGGCGTCTGGTTCCTTTCTATAATGAATTGGGCAGTCACGACTGGCGTTTCTCCAATAAGATTCATTCGGCTTTTTCTGATAAACAAGGTAATCTATGGCTTTGTACCCACTCCAAAGGATTGGAAAAGGTGACATATCGCAATGTTCCCTTTTCGATGATGATTCCCGTATTGCACGAGCATGAATCGCTGCATAACGAGGTGCGTGCTTTGTGCGAAGATAAGTTGGGTAACCTGTGGGTGGGGTTGAAAGACGGTATGCTCCGTCTGTATGATGTCCGCAGAACGTACAAAGGTTATCTGACGGAGAACGGTACTGTCTCTACCACCGGTACTCCGATGAGGGGAACCGCCTATTTCGTCATTCAGGATTCAAAAGGTATCATCTGGATTGCGACGAAAGGTGACGGACTGATCCGTGCCGAGTCCACCTCTCCAGACGGTATGTCCTACAAGCTGACCCGCTATCTTCATCAGGAGGATGATATGTACAGTTTGAGTGATAATAACGTGTATTGTGTGTACGAAGACCATCACGGGCGTATTTGGGTAGCTACTTTTGGCGGAGGTGTCAATTATATCACGGAGGACAAGGACCGGAAGACTTTGTTTATCAATCATCGTAATAATCTGAAAGGTTATCCTATCGACCCTTGCTATAAGGCTCGCTTTATTACTTCCGACAATAACGGCCGCCTGTGGGTGGGGACTACTACGGGGGCTATCGCTTTCGACGAGAACTTTGAAAAACCGGAAGAGGTGGAGTTCCATCATTTCTCCCGTGTGCCGAACGACACGCAAAGTTTGAGCAACAATGACGTGCATTGGATTATCCCCACTCAAAATAAGGAACTTTATCTGGGAACATTCGGCGGCGGTCTCAACAAGCTGGTATCTATCGACAAAGACGGTCATGCTAAATTCGAGTCCTATTCGGTGCAGGATGGGCTTTCTTCGGATATTTTGCTTTCCATCCGTGAGGACCATAAACGGAATCTATGGATCAGTACGGAGAACGGGCTTTGCAAGTTCAGTCCGTCGGAAGAACGCTTCGAGAGTTTTGATGAACGCAGCATTACTTTTCCGGTGCGTTTCAGTGAGGCGGCCTCTACGCTGACTGCCAAAGGGAGTATGCTTTTCGGTGCCAGTGGCGGTGTCTTTATTTTCAATCCGGATTCTATTCATAAGAGCAGCTATGTTCCGCCTATCGTATTCTCCAAGTTGACGGTAGCCAATGAGGATGTCGTACCCGGAGACGGCTCGTTGCTGAAAGTGGATATTGATGATACAGACCGGTTAGTACTTTCGCATGACGAGAACATCTTTTCCATTCATTTTGCGGCATTGGACTACACCAATCCGCAGAATGTGCAGTATTCATATATACTGGACGGTTTTGAAAAGCAGTGGACGTTTGCCGACAAGCAGCGGAGTGTGACTTATACGAATCTTCCGAAAGGGAAATATGTGCTCCGTGTCCGTTCTACCAACAGCGACGGGGTGTGGGTGGAGAACGAACGTGCGTTGGATATAGTGATTCTTCCTTCATTTTGGGAGACTCCTGTGGCGTATGTGATGTATGTACTCTTTGTTTTGATTATTATCCTCGTGGCTGTTTATATTCTGTTCACGATCTATCGGTTGAAGCATGAGGTATCGGTAGAGCAGCAGATCTCGGATATTAAGTTGCGCTTCTTTACGAATATTTCCCACGAACTGCGTACGCCGCTTACGTTGATAGCCGGACCGGTGGAGCAGGTGCTGAAGAATGATAAGTTGTCGGCCGACGCACGGGAGCAGTTGGTGGTGGTAGAAAGGAATACCAGTCGGATGCTTCGTCTCGTCAATCAGATATTGGACTTCCGCAAGATTCAGAACAAGAAGATGAAGATGCAGGTGCAGCGTGTGGATGTCGTGCTGTTCGTCCGTAAGGTGATGGATAACTTCGAGGCTGTCGCCGAAGAGCACCGGATTGATTTCTTGTTTGAGACGGAAAAGGAACATCTTTATCTTTGGGTGGATGCGGATAAGCTGGAGAAGATTGTGTTTAACTTGCTTTCCAATGCTTTTAAATATACGCCGAACGGGAAGATGATTACGATTTTTATCCGTGAGGATGAAGAAATCGTTTCCATCGGTGTACAGGATCAAGGTATCGGTATAGCCGAGAACAAGAAGAAATCGCTGTTTGTCCGTTTTGAGAATCTGGTGGATAAGAATCTTTTCAATCAGGCGAGCACGGGTATCGGGCTCTCGCTGGTGAAGGAACTCGTAGAGATGCATCAGGCTACTATCAGTGTTGATAGCCGTTTGGGAGAGGGCAGTTGTTTCAAAGTGGATTTCCTGAAAGGGAAAGAACATTACGATAAAGAGGTTGAGTTTATCCTCGAAGATACCGACGCTCCGATGGAAATGGGGCAGGTGGTGGATTTGGCAAATTCCTCCATTCAGTCCGAAAGGTTGGTTGCGGACGCGGAGGAGGTGGGGACCGCTTCTTCTGTGGTAGAAGAACAGGAAACGGAAGAGGGAAACGCTAAGGAACTGATGTTATTAGTGGAGGATAATCAAGAGTTGCGGGTATTTTTGCGTAGCATATTCGCTTCGAATTATCGGGTGGTGGAGGCTGCCGATGGTATGGAAGGATGGAGCAAGGCGTTGAAGTACGTACCGGATATTATTATCAGCGATGTCATGATGCCGGAGAAGGATGGTATCGAGATGACGCGTGAACTCCGGGCGGATATGACGACCAGCCATATACCTATTATCTTGTTGACGGCCAAGACTACGATCGAGAGTAAACTGGAGGGGTTGGAATATGGCGCGGATGATTACATAACGAAGCCTTTCAGTGCGACTTATTTGCAGGCGCGTGTGGAGAACTTGCTGTCGCAGCGAAAGAAGTTGCAGAGTTTCTATCGGGAGAATTTGCTGAATATACCGGTTGCGGACTCGAACGGTAGTTTGTCCGGTGTATCCACAACGTCCGAAACGGTTGTCGGTAGTACCTCCGAAGTACAGAAGAACGATGTGGACGGACAGGTGCCGGAGGTTCCGGTGATGTCTCCCAATGATCGTAAGTTTATGGATAAGTTGGTCGAACTGATGGAAAAGAATATGGATAACGGAGAGTTGGTTGTCGACGATCTGGTCAGTGAACTGGCAGTCAGCCGTTCGGTATTCTTTAAGAAACTGAAGACCTTGACGGGACTGGCGCCTATTGAGTTTATAAAGGAGATGCGTATGAAGCGTGCCGTGCAGTTGATAGAGACGGGTGAGTTTAATATGACGCAGATTTCGTATATGGTGGGTATTAATGATCCGCGATATTTCAGCAAGTGTTTCAAAGCGCAAGTGGGGATGACACCGACTGAATATAGAGATAAGAAACTGGGAAAATAGGATTTGTTTAAATGCGGATTAACGTGAATTTTCGCAAAGATAAACTCTTTATCTGGAGTCTGATCTGCGAAAATCCGCGTTAATCCTGCGTTTTATCCGATTGTGGTATCGCAGAATTTACTTTTGAGGAAACAAGTGATTGACCAGGCTGTTCATGTAAACTTCCAGATTGGTGTATTCTTTGCTAAGTCCATAAACCGCCCCGTCAGCAGCATCATTCGGATTCAATCCGTTCTTTTTTTCCCATTCGTCAGGCATACCGTCACCGTCTGTGTCGGCAGGTGCGGCGGTTGTTTTATATTCTGGCCATCCGCCTACATCTTTCGGTTGGTCGATCATTCCGTTGGTGCTGCCATGAGAACCTTCGTAAGTATACTTCCCTTTCTTTGTTTCTTCCACGATGCGTTGGTCTACCGCGTCACGGCGATAAGAAGCTCCGACATATTCGAGAACATCTTTGTACGCTTTCTTGGCAGGTTGCAATGAGGTGCGTTCGGCTATATCGAATATTTTGGAAGAGAGAACCTCGTCTTCGGGCGCGAATTCCTTTTTGATGACCAGTCCGTAAGCATTGTCCCGGTTCACTTTGTAGAGAGCTTCCTTTTGTTTGTCTGTCAGGCTGGAGCAGGTAGGATCCATATAGTTACCGTCAAAATAGAACACTCCGTGAACTCCGGCTTTATTATTGTTCTTTCCGTCATCGGCGTATGCGGTGAACAGGCGTTTGTAAGAACCTTTGGTGGCGCTGAAAGGCCCCGGCTTGTAGTAGTTGTTGATGAAGTTGTACGAACCGCCTTCTCCCGCGTATGCTCCGTCACTGCCGTAATTGTATATCACGTTATTGAACAGGTCTACCTTTTCTTCTTCCGGCTTGCCGGTATAGCGGCTTCCGCAGAGACGCGGTGTGCGGTTGGTGTGGTGTGCCAGCAGATTGTGGTGGAAAGAAGCTCCTTGACCGCCCCATATACCTCCGTAGCCGTGTGCTCCTTTTTCATGAATGGAGTTGGCAAGGCTTTCGCTGATGATACACCATTGGAGGGTGAAGTTGCGGTTGTCATAGAATGTGGCGCATTCGTCCGTGCTCCAACTCATGGAGCAGTGGTCGATGATGATATTCTGATGCGCTTTCGTTCCGTTCATGGCATCGTCGCCTTTTTGCTTGATGTCAACTCCCATACGTGAACGGATAAAACGGACAATCACGTTGTCCGCTTGAATGGAGAATGTGTAGTTCTTCAGACATATACCATCGCCCGGCGCTGTCTGACCGGCAATAGTCAGGTCTCCGTTATTCACTTTCAATGATTTCTGGAGTTCAATGATCCCGCTGACCGCGAAAACAATGGTACGCGGACCTTTTTGATTGATAGCCCAGCGGAGCGTTCCCTTCGAACCGTCATCGGCTAAGGAGGTGACGGTGTAGACTGCGCCACCGGCACCGCCTGTGGTGTATTTACCGGCTCCATCGGCTCCGGGAAAGGCGGGGACTTTGGAGCGGTCGGGAATTGGATAGCCCTTTAATTGTGCATTGAGAGAGCAAGGCAGCATCAACAGAGCGCACATAACTCCAAAAAAAACATTTTTCATTTTATGGTAATGTTAGTTGTTTGTAGGTGTATTTACCTTCTTTTACTTCACTTATGATACGTGTATCTATTTTATCACGAACGTTACGTTATCTTTCACATAACAAAAAAACGGTGGAGGAAGTGCTGGCATTGTAGGCATTCACAGTGTATACCTCCACCCTCTTTAATTGTTATTCTATTACAGTTCCGCCTTCTTGGCATTGATCCATAATTTCCTTAACCAGGCTATTCATATACATTTCAAGATTAGAATATTTTCCGTGTACATCGATAGTACGCATATTGCCGTCTAATGCATAATCCGGGTTTAATCCGTGAGCAATTTCCCAATTATCGGGAATCCCGTCACCATCCGAATCTGTGATATCTCTTTTGAGGTCTTTGGGTAGCTCCGGATAGGGGTTGCCATCCCAGAACTGAATGGGATCGTTAATATAACCGGGCTTATTATCGGTCGGTTTTCCATTGCTGTCGGTTTCGGAAGTCTGGGTTGCTTTGCCTTCTTTGACATCATTGATGATCAGTAAGTCTACTGCATCACGATAATTGCAGGCCCCTACATACTCCAACACTTTTTGGTACGCTTCTTCCGCGGAATGGGTAGTGACTCCATTGGACTTGGTGACAGGAGTATCTTTTTTGATATCTTCCATAACTTTCTCATTCCACAGATAATCATTTTCCTGACTGGATGTTTGTTGTGCATATACACCATCTGTCCAATTGTCAGTGGTGACTTTCTCATTTCCATCCATGTAATTGCCTTCAATAAAGAAAGTGCCCCAAGTCTGTTTGTAAGGTTCGAATCCTGCTCCATTGTCGTAGGCTTGGTTGTATATACCTACCTTGGCAATACGGTATTGCACTTTTTCTGAGGCTTGACGGGTAGCAGGTCCCGGTTTGTAATAGTTGTTTACGATGTTTACATTTTGAGCTTCACCTCCATAGCAGCCTTCACCGGCCCAATTATAAAATACGTTATTGCGTATATCTACTTTTTCACCTAAGTCTAGAGTGGTAGGACGCGGGCCGAGACGGGGTACACGACTTTCACAATGAGCAATCATATTGTGATGGTAAGAAGCAAAATGGCCACCCCAGTTACCTCCGAAGCCATGTGTCTTCGTTCCACTTTCTGATGTTTGTTTGCCGGGAGTTACACGTAATGCTTGCGCAGCCAGACACCATTGTACGGTAGAGTTTTCCATACCATAGACAGAGAGGCATTCGTCGGTACACCAGCTGGTAGAACAGTGGTCTACAATGACATTTGCTTTGTCTGAACCTCCTAGACCATCACTCTCGATATTTACATTTCCCGGACGGAAACGTAAAAAGCGAATAATTACTTGATTAGAGTTGATAGTAAACGGATAACCTGCTATACAAATGCCACCCGGAGAAGTTTGTCCGGCAATTGTCAAGTAATCATTAGTCGTTTTTAATTCGGAACTCAAATAAATCGTACCTGCCACATCGAATACAATTGTTCTTTTTTCCTTTTGAGTAACTGCCCAACGAAAAGAACCTTTTAGATCGTTGTCCTCTAAAGTTGTCACATGATAAACTTTTCCATCACGGCCTCCTACTGTATTCTTTCCGTGTCCTTCTGCGCCGGGAAATGCCAGTAGTTCTCCATAATCTAATTGTGTAATCTGATCTTGTTCTACTTCTCCCGGTAATAATGGGAGAGTATCATTTGTCATTTGAGGATCTATATCAGCACAAGCTGCAGTCGTGGTTATCCCGATAGCCAAACTGTAAACTAAAAATAAACTATGTTTCATAATAATCTTTGGTTATAATATTATTTTATTTATTCCAGCGTGGATCTCCATAAGCTTTATATTCTGAAGACTGGATAGTGAAATCTCCTTCTGCCGCATTGACAAAGAGGTCTGTAGAACTAATAGGTATGGAGGTTCCCCATGTGTTTTTGGAGCCGAATTTACAATCGCTGGTAGTGTATGTATCATTGGATGTCAGTGTCGGACCCTCATAGCCTTTATTTGTATCTGCTTTTCCTACAATTGTATTACTGATGGTGATAGTACCTTTCTTCTCTTTATTATTGTCGATGACAGTTTTATTAGCTAAACCATAGAAAGTACATTGATTAATAACCACATTAGGCTCTTGTAAAATACGTATAAGTTGAGCACCAATGGTATTGATGGTTGACTTTTCAAACTTTATTGCTCCCAACGTCAGTGTGTAATATTTTGCATCTTCCGGTTTTTTGGATAAATCTTCATAGGTGTTAACAACTCCATAATTACCAATATTTTGAATAATAGAATTATTGAATGTAATATTTCCTATTGTGGCAGCTAGTCCACCATTGGATTCTAGTTTCTGTGCACGGAATACACCACGTAGTTTACTAATTGTACATTTCTCAAATGTGAGTTTTTGTATCGTACACTTTTGGTCAATGTTTACGACATATCCATTGGAACTGTCTTCATTTGTTAATTTCAGATTGTAGAACTCCATATTCGCTAATAATGCGCCTGTTTCTACTGAAATACCACTTGTTTTAATTGTTGGAGGGGTATTCATGTTATCAGAGAAACATATTAAAGAGGTGATGTTTTTAGAAATTGTTATCGTTTTGTCTAATTCGATGACACTTCCGTCATTAATTTTAAGAGCTACCTCACCGCTTCCTGTAGATAATGCTGTCTCAAGTTCACTTCCACTGGATATAAGGGTAAAGTTTGCAGGAAGTCCCTTGATTGTAGTAAATGTGCAATAACCAATAACAGCCCCTTTTCGTATGACAGAGAATGTATAAGTTGTATTATCTTTCAGATTGGATGCTGCGAATGTTGTAGTTGCCGATGAATCAAATTGAATTGCTCCGTCTTTAGTAGGTGCTTCTCCTTCTATTAATGTATAACTATCTGCTGCTTCACCCCATGTGAATTTTGCGGAATTAGAAGTTATCTCACTTACCGCTACTTCTATCATATCTCCCATGGCGGTAGTTACTTTTATTGTTCCTCTTTTGATTTCACCGTTCAATAATTCAATGGTATAATCTGTCAGACTCGTTAAATCGGTGAAAGTATAAGCAGCCGCTTTTTGTGCAGTAGCATCTAATTGGATCGTTTCATCATATAACTTATCTGTTGTATAGATGCGTAATGCCGTAACCTTGCATCCTTCCATCCAGGAGATATGAATCGAATTTTTTGTAATGTCACCATTTTCTTCAGAGGGTTCATACAACAATTGTTCTTTGACCGTTTTATATGTCTTTTCAGCATATACCCAATTAGACTCTATACCTTGACCTATTGCTTTAATACGAGCATAATAACTAGTTTCCGGAAGTAATTCTTTGATAATGTAAGGGCTGGATGTGATTTTGTCATTTCCATTTCCAAATACCAGACTACCTTCTGCTGTTCCCATTTCTGTGTCATCCGATAAAGGAGAAGTGCTGATTTCCAGAATATAAGATTTTGCGTCTTTTACGCCCTTCCAGGTTACTTCAAACTGAGCAATATTCTCATCCGGAGTTATGCTGAAATTTTTATCTTTAGGACCAAACAGACGATTGGCTGTGACGGTGTCCCAATCATTACCGTCCACGCAGGAGGTAATGCTTAAAATTGAGAAGGACAAGAAAGTCCCTAAGGTAATTATATATTTAAAGTTCTTCATAATTTCTTTCCTTTTTCATGTTTAATTAGAATAACCATAAGAGTTGTGCAGCTTACCATTGGAGGTGGAAATTGTAGTGGAAGCAATGGGTAATAAATAACGGTTACATACAGGTGTGTTCAGACCACTGGAGATAGATTTTAAATTAGTCTCTGTTTGAGTGGTATTCACTTTACCGAAAGCATCTTTATTACCTTCATATGCTTTTTGCTCATCTTTACTGAGTGTACGATCCCATGTGATGGAGGTCATATCGATTTCCTTATATTGCTTCGTACTGTTTTTCTTATAATTGAAATAAACCTTTTCAGGCCACCCGCCTTCGGCAGCTGTTCCTACTTTAGCTAAGTATTCTTTTTTGAATTCATCTATTTTTTTGCTAAGCAGATTCCAACGGATTAATTCGAATTTGCGTACTCCTTCTCCGGCTAGTTCCCAAGCATTTTCTTGTACAATGGCTTCAAAGAATCCCTTATCAGCTATTAATTGATCCAATTGTTGTTTAGCCTGAGCTTGGTTGGTGAAAGCTCTTTGATGTACTTGCAATAAAGCGTCATAAGCTGATATAGTGCATGCTTTACCTGATAAATCAGTTCCGTAACTATTTTGGGTATGTAGGTCCGAAACTACTTCAGCATACATCAGGAGCACTTGTGGGTAACGCATCTTTACTACGTTGATGCCTGAACATATTTTAGCCTTCTCATCACCAGCCAGTACTGCTGCCAGCCATGTAGCATTTCCTGCCATCTTACGATAGTCCCATTTGCCACAGTATATTTCGAAAGGTTTGTTTCCTAATAATTCTTCTGCATATCCGTTCTTTGTTTGTAACTGTGTATTGGCACAAGTCAGATCACGACGGGTATCCTGTGGATCAAATGAATAAAAGAAAGGGGCTGTGAGTTTTAATGTACCGGTAGAATTACCTTTCTTTCCATAATCGGGAGTAGGACCGCTGACACGGAATCCTACAGTGTAACCTAATTCACCGCTTTTGTTTATTCCCATCGGTATCTCGAACAGGTTTTCGGGGGTATTGGTTTGTAACTCTCCGATATTCATTGCTAGCCAATACTCGGCCGGAGTGGCTGTTAACGCATGCTTATTACTATTGATAATGGTAGATAAATGTTTCTCTGCCAATTCGTACATTTTTACACGAGTTTCTTCGTCACAACGTTGGGTAGGATAATTTTCATCAGAGTTTTCTTCGGCTGTCTTATATCCCTCTTTAGCTGTTTCGCGTATGAACCAACCGGCACGTGTAAGAGCTATATTGGCGAGTAAAGCATGGGCGTAGCCGCGTGTGATATGCTCTGTTGTCTGTTCAGAGCCGGCCCATGGAAGGTTAGGTATCGATTCTTCCAAATCGTTGATCAGGTTATCCATGATCTCATCACGGTCTGTTTTCTCCAGATAAGCGTTGCTTAAGTCGGATTGTGAGGTTTCCACTTTGAATGGAACATCACCAAATAAACGTATCAGATCTAGATAAAGCATTGCTCTGAGAGTTTTAGCTTCAGCCTTATAGCGTAACATGTTTTCTCTGTATTCATTTCCTTCTGCCAACAAGGAACTGTTATCTATACCGGCAACAACCAAGTTTGCATCTTCTATAACACCATACATTGCATCCCATATTGTAGCTAAATCTCCCCAACCAGGTGCGGCGTTATAATTCATACACCCCCTTTGGTGACCTGAGTTTGTAGCATTGCTGCCTAGACCGTCAATAAGTTCACAATCTGTATTCAATCCGGCAACAATAGGCATAAATTGAGAGTATGTCTTGTCTTGTGTCAGACCTCCATACACTTTGTTTAAAGCTAATTGTGTGTAATATTCATTGTCGAATACTACTTTATCGCTCATCTCAGAAGGAGAGTCCTGATCTAAAAAATCGGAGCATGCGGTTGATGAAATTAAACCGATAGTCAGAAATAAAGTTCTATATATAAATTTCATAAGTTCAAGCGTTTTTATTAGAAAGTTACGTTAATACCACCTACGAATGTACGGCTTTTAGGATATGCGGCATAATCAATACCTGGATTCATGGCATTCTTCTTACTCATTGTATCGACTTCCGGGTCGGAACCGCTATAGTTGGTCCAGCAGTACAAGTTATATCCTGTCAAGTAAACTCTTACGTTTTCTAAGAACACTTTCTTTACCCAGGATTTAGGAAGGGTATAGCCGATTGTTATGTTGTTGACACGTAAGAACGAGGCATCTTCTACAGCGTAATCATATAAGCGAATCGTAGTAACTGATCCCGGATGGTAGATTTGGGCATTCCGGTTTAACTCATTCAATCGTAAACCTGCGGTCATCATATCACCATAAGCTTCTTTGACCGCAGTGGTTTCAGAAGACAGATTCAGACCTGTGGCAGGGTCGATCCATGTATAACGATTGCCTAATGCGAAATCATTATTCAGGTTATAGCCGTTCTTTGAGCCTGTACGGAAAGAGGAAAGCAATTTTGTTCCGTTGACGATAACGTTACCCACTGAGTAATTGAAGAATAAATTGAAATCAAAGTTGCCGACATGACCGTTCAAACCAAAACCACCGGTGACAGGAGCAATTGTATTGCCCAAACGCTCTTTGATAGGATCACCATTCTCATCACATTTTAATTTGAGTCCTCCCGGATAATAGGCACCTCCTGTGACGGTAGCACTGTTGTCTTTGAGTCCTTCACGTGTGGTCCACCCACCGCTTTGCCACACCAATTCTCCGCTTGGATTTGTTTTGGGGTCATATACGGTGTAGAAACCATTGGCTCTATATCCCCAAATCTCACCTAAACGTCCTCCTTCTTCTACCCGGAAGTTTTCATATTGGGAAATATTGCTGCCTACCCATTTGTAGTCTTGCCATGGGCTGTCTGTATTTAACTCATCAATATGACTGCGATTATATGCTAGATTCAAATTAAAATTCAGACCGAATTTTTTTGTGTCGATCAATACTGTGTTAATAGTGAATTCGACACCTTTATTAGATGTTTTACCGAAGTTCTGGTATTGATATTTGTAACCTGTGCTAGACGGTATTTCCGTTTGCATAAGCAAATCTTTGGTTGTATTCCAATAGAGGTCGATAGTACCTGAAATACGGTTGTTCCAAAATCCATAATCGATACCGAAGTTACGCGTCAGGGTTGTTTCCCATTTTAAGTCGGGGTTATATAGGTTAGTACCGCGTTCCAGCATGGTAGCAATTGTTTCATTGAAAAATGGTGCACGTGCTGTATTGTCAGATAAGGAGAATGTAGTAGCCAGTAAGCCGGATTTGATACGGTTATTACCGGCAGAACCAAAGCTTAGACGTAATTTCAGAGAAGACAACCATTCTTTTGTGTTGTTCATGAAAGCTTCGTCAGAAACTCGCCATGCGAATGCTGCGGAAGGGAATATGCCCCATTGGTTACCTTTTCCGAATTTGCTGGAACCATCACTACGCATTGTAACAGTTAACAAATATTTGTCCATCATAGTGTAGTTGACACGTCCGAAGAAAGATAGCATATTTTCTTTGGCGCCAATAGTAGATTGGTTGGCTAGTGCTGTTCCGGCTCCCATATTGGCTCTCATATCGTCGAATCCCATTGAAGTAGGAAAAGCAACGGATACATTTTCGATAGATTTTTTTTGGCTGCTGCTTACTTCATGACCAATGAGAATATTTAATCTGTCACGACCGTTAAACAGTTTTTTGTTTTCATAAGTCAGTGTGTTGGCATTACGCCAATTTTTGGTTGTTTCTCTTAATAAATAAGCCTGTGGGCGTCCGTTATAACCATATTTAGAGTTGGATACGGCATCTGTACTCCAATATTGTTCGGTATCGTCGTATTTCCATCCGTAACCGAATTCAGAACGGAAAGTGAAATTTTTAAAAGGCTTCCAATTTAATCCGATATTGTAGTTTTGGTTGAAAGTGGAGCGGACTTTATCTGTTGCTACCAAACGTTCCAATGGGGTAGCGCCGGAAGAATTATTTTCTTCATCTTCTAATTCACTGCTCAGCGGATCGACAGGCTTGTATGTGATAGCATTGGCTACTGTTGAGTTGGCAGCATTGGTATCATTTGTGTCTGCACCACCACTCAGACCGTTGATTGAAGAATAAGTCAGACGGGCGTTGAAGTCTAAAGTCATCCATTTATTCAATTCTGCATTGATTTTGGCATTTACATTATCTTTATTGAATCCGGAACCGAGCATGATACTTTTTTCTTCATTATGAGCATAACTGACGCTATATTTAATCTGTTTGCTGCCACCACTTACGTTTATATTGTATTGTTGCTGGTTACCTGTACGTCCGAACATCTCGTCTTGATAATCTGTTCCTTCTGCGGATTTCCAGAGATCCATATCCGAATAATTACCAAAATCATCCGATGTGTTGAATTCTGTCTGGTAAGCAACGTAATCATAAGGACTTAATACTTTGGTTAATTTTGCAACCTTTTTTATACCAAAAGATGCATTGAAGTCCACCTGTGTTTTACCTTCTTTGCCGCTTTTAGTTGTGACAATAATTACACCATTTGCACCACGTGCACCATAAATAGCCGTAGAGGATGCATCTTTTAATACATCAATACTTTGGATCTCTGATGGTGCAATATCGCTTATACTTGAAACCGGAAATCCATCGACTATATAAAGAGGTGAATTGTCCTGTGATAGAGAACCACCTCCACGTACCCGGATTTTTATGTCTGCATCGGGAGAACCTTCTGTAGTCGTAATATTAACACCGGCAAGCTTTCCTGTAAGGGCTTCGGTTGCGCTTGATACAGGAACTACAGTTAAATCTTTGGAGTTGACAGAAGCTACGGACCCTGTTAAGTCTCTTTTATTTACCGTTCCATAACCGATAACTACAACTTCATCCAAAGCTTGTGAGTCATCTTTCATTGTTACATTGATGGATTTTCTGCCTTGAAGGGCGATTTCTTGTGTTTTCATACCTATGTATGAAATCACTAGTGTCTTTTTACCATCCACTTTAATCGAAAAGTTACCATCCAAATCGGTAATCGTACCGTTGGTCGTATTACCTTTTTCTACAACGGATGCTCCGATAATTGGTTCTCCGTTTGTGTCTTTCACATTACCTTTTACGGTAATCGTTTGCGCAGATACGCTGAGCGATATTGCTGAAAATAGTATTAGCAATAAGGAGCGCATGTTTTTCACTTTGTTAGACATTCTTCGCATATTTATTAATTAATGGTTATTTGTTTAAATCTATGTCAACTGTTTTTTAGTTAATTCATCGCTACAAAAGTATATGAATGTAAACATAGATATGTGCAATAATTGTTTTTCACCTTGTATTTTTTGTTATTTAGCTATTGTCTGGTGGATTATTTGTTATTGGAAGGTATAATATCAATCGATTTATCATCAAATGTTGGGAGAAGAGTAATAAAACTGTTATTGATGAATTAAAAAAGCATAATATAGAACCATTAGTAACAATTTTACATTTTGATATGCCTTTAAATTTAGCTACTAAATATGGTGGATGGATCAATCGTAAATTAATTGATTTTTATTTAAAATTTGCAAAAGTTCTTTTTGAAAGATGGAAAGATAAAGTTACTTATTGGATTACCGTTAATGAAATAAATGTATTGGGTGGTTATTGGACACTTGGATTAGCTTCGAATCATCGTAAAACTGGAGCTCATTCTAATCAAGGAGAAACACCATTAGAAGATGCGGGAATTAAGTTTCAATCAATTCATCATATGTTAGTTGCCAGCGCAATGGCAAATAAAATGGCAAGAGAGATCAATCCACATTTTATGTTAGGTACAATGTGTGCACTTTCTGGAATTTATCCTGCGACTTGTCATCCAGATGATGTATTTGGAGCATATGAATTCAGAAGAAAAGCATTGATGTTTAGTGATGTTACTTGTCGAGGATATTATCCTAATTATGCACAAGCTATTTTTGATGAATATAATTTTAAATTAAAGATGGAACCTGAGGATGAAAAATGGTTAAAAGAAAATACATCTGATTATCTTGCATTTTCGTATTATCGAACAACTGCATTTGATCGTTTTTCTCCTAATACGACAACTACTGGTGGACAACAAGCATCACCAAACCCATATTTAGAAAAAACACCTTGGGGATGGCCAATTGATCCAGAAGGATTAAGATTTGTTTTAAATGAATTATATGATCGTTATCAAAAACCATTATTTATAGTAGAAAATGGAATGGGAAATGATGATATATTAGAAAACAATGAAATTCACGATGACTATCGTATTTCTTACATTAGAAATCATATAAAAGAATTAAAAAAAGCAATAGAAATCGATAGAGTTGATGTACTTGGCTATACTCCATGGGGATGTATTGATATTGTTTCTGCTGGAACAGGAGAAATGAAAAAAAGATATGGTTTTGTATATGTTGATTTAGATGATAAAGGAAATGGAAGTTTGAAAAGAATGAAAAAAGATTCATTCTATTGGTATCAAAAAGTCATTGAATCAAATGGTGAAGTCCTAGATTAAAAACTATATTTATGCCTCCCAAAATAAATATAATTGAAAATAAAACAAATGACTTCTTTATGAAATGACATAAATAAAAAGTCAATCATATTGAAAGAATATGAAAGAAGGTCAATCATCCTTTTCATAGTCTTTTTTCTCTATCAAAAGAAATATAAAAAATGAAATAATGTTTTATTAAAATATCTTTTAAAAGAAAATGAATTTAAAACACTGTTTAAATTGAATAAAGAAATATCGAAAATAAAAAAGCGTTTCAGTAAAACAAAATCAGAAAATCAAATAAAGATAATCTGAAACGTGGAGGTGTAAAAGCATTAAAAATCTTTATTGAAATTTTCTAATAATAATGAAGATAGAAAACAGGAGGGAAAGTAAAATGAATATGAAGAAGATTATTTCTTCTACTCTTATGGCATCAATGCTCTTAGGATCATCAGTATGTTCAGTAATGGCTTTAGAAGAAAATAGCGTTGATAAAGGTGAGTCTAAAATTGTTGCTGAAGTGTTTGATTATGGAGAAAGTGTAACAAGTGTAGTTGTAGATTTGGGGTCTGTTATTTCAGCAGATGAATTAAAAGAAGATGCTTTTGAAGTGTTTGCGAAAAATGAAGAACCAGAAGCATGTATTGGTATTTCAACTGGAAAAACATACTATGAAGGATCAAGGGATATTACAAATATGTATGTTAACAGTACAAGTATTCCTGATGGTGAAGCTGATGCAGAAGGACAATATGTTGTTATTGAATTAAAATATGGTTGGAAAGAATATGTTGATGGTGTATTAACAACTGTTAAGCAATCTAATACTTGTGATTATGATATAGTTATGAAAGATGGAGCTTTTAGTATTTTTGAATCACTCAATGTATTATTGGATATGCATTATACAATTACTTCAAATCAAAATTTAGGAAACTTAAAACAAGGTGATCAAATCTTATTAACAAATGATGATGTTTATCGTCCAATTGCTGGTCAATTCTCTGCTGGAAAATCCAATGGTTTAACATATCGTTTATATGAACCAACTCTTGGTGAAGGTGAACGTCCATTAATCGTTTGGTTCCATGGTTCAGGTGAAGGTGGATTATCAAATATCACACACATTCTTTGTAATAAAGGTGGGGTAGGATTTGCTACTGAAGAAGCTCAAGAAATATTTGGTGGTGCTTATGTATTAGCCCCTGAAACTCCAGATAACTGGACATTTGCTGGCAAAGATTATACAGAACAAGCTATTGCATTGATTCAAGATGTCATTGATAACAATAATATTGATCCAAATAGAGTTGTTATTGCTGGATGTTCAGCAGGTGGATATATGACTTGGCAAACATTATTAGCAGCTCCTGATATGTTCGCTGCAGCAGTTCCAATTTGTGCACCTGGAATTTATACAACTGAAGATTTTGAAGCAATTAAGGATGTTCCTATTTGGATGGTACATAGTAAAGATGATACAACTGTTGATGTAGAATACAGTTATGCAAACTATTATTTATTAAAAGAACTTGGTGCTGATGTCACTTTAACATTATATGATCATGTTATTGGTTATGATGAAGGATCTGATTTAATACATACATATTCAGGACACTGGTCATGGGTATATGCATTAAATAATGATCCAACAAATGATAAAGGACAAAGTTTATTTGAATGGATAGCAGAACAAACTTTAGCAAATGATGAAGATTCAGTTGTGAATCCGGATGAAAACGAACCAGTTGTAAAACCAGATGAAAAAGATCCGGTAGAAACAAATCCAAGTAACAATGTAACTCAACAACCATCAGGTGATCAACCAACTGATGTTGATAATAATCAAACTGTTTCAGTTCCAAATACAGGTGATCATTTGAATGTTGTATTGCCAGTAACATTATTGGTATTATCAGCTGCTATTGGTTATGTTGTTTTAAGAAAAAGAAAAGAATGCTAAAACATAAACGGTTTATAAAATAGCTTTATGTTTAGATTGAAAGAGGCCACTAAAACATATGGCAATATGACTATATGTTTTTGAAAAGGCTTCTTTTTTTTATTGACTTCTTTTTTGTTTGATGAATTTTGACCAATCAAAAGATTTATTTTCCTTTTCTTTGATTAAAGAATATTTTTTACATGTTTCAGCAAATTCAACTGATAGATTAGTGATTTCCTTGAAGAAAGATTCTGGAAAATTATATATATTACAATATT
>ERZ838118.2316-NODE-2316-length-20572-cov-7.178730_pt1 | contig 20572 bp, 15 predicted proteins | sample MGYA00519863_ERZ838118 | MGnify/ENA primary metagenome ERZ838118 (study PRJEB31850, sample SAMEA3708827) | human gut metagenome | biome: human gut; feature: human-associated habitat; material: faeces | place: China | collected 2014 ...
AACTTATTATGCAAGGTATTTTTTTAAGAAACCATGTTTTGATATAGAGAACGAATTCAGAATTGCTACTGATTTATATATTGAATTTGGAGAAGATATAGAAGATGCCCATTTTGTTGCAATTAACAATGTAAGAGGAAAATATAAGCGAAGAAACATTTACGAATCACATGGAATGCTCCGGTTGTGCTGAGCATAGTGGCTGTGAGTTTTGCTGCCACGTTATTAAACTACCTCACGGGCGGAAGAAGCGGGCTGCTTTTATTTATGACATACCATTCTTCCCTCCTGTCACCGATGACGTGGATCCGGATGTTTACACATATATTTGGACATGCGGACTGGTCACATCTAATCGGTAATATGAGTTATCTGCTATTACTTGGACCGATGCTGGAAGAAAAATATTCATCGAGGGTTCTTCTGGAGGTTATCCTTGTGACAGCGTTTGTGACGGGACTGGCAAATTATATCCTTTTTCCGGCGACCGCATTGTGCGGTGCCAGTGGAGTTGTGTTTGCCTTTATACTCTTATCTTCGTTTACAAATTTTCGCGAGGGTGAAATATCGGTTACGTTCATTCTGGTGGCGGTTCTGTTTATAGGGCAGCAGGTCTGGGATGGTATTACGATTCGGGACAATATTTCCCATATGACTCATATTATAGGGGGAATGATTGGCGGAATGATCGGGTATGGATTGAATTGCAAATCGCGGGTTAAGTAGATTAATAATTTTTTGTTTCATAGGACGCAATTTCCTATGAAATCAGAAAAACTCCTGCATACACAGAATGAACATTCATCTGTGTATGCAGGAGTTTTTTGAAATTTACAGCCGTTTATCAGCCGTCAATTCTCATTACATCTGTCCCTCGTTATACCGCTTAATCAGCTTCTGGATCTTCGCAGTCGGTGTCAGTGCGTTCTCCAGAGATACGTTATGGTTCAGGGAGTTGATGATTGCAGCGATAAATTTGCTCATATCAGCTTCTACATACCAGTCACGTTTAAGAAGTTCCGGCGTGTGGTAGTTTAAGTTGGTGGTTACAACGCAGTCGAGGTAACCTTTTGCGAAAAATTCGTCGAATTTCTCAAGTCCGTTGGTGAACAGACCGAAAGTAGCGCATACAACGACGCGTTTTGCCTTGCGCTCTTTGAGGGCGCGGCAGGTGTCCAGCATGCTCTCGCCGGAGGAGATCATGTCATCGATGATGAGAACGGTCTTTCCTTCAACGGAAGAACCTAAGAACTCATGGGCAACGATCGGGTTACGTCCATTGACAACACGGGAGTAATCGCGGCGTTTGTAGAACATACCCATGTCAACACCCAGGTTGTTTGCCAGATATACGGCGCGGGACATAGCGCCCTCGTCCGGGCTGATAACCATCAGGTTGTCCTTGTCGATCTTTAAGGTTTTGTCATGGTTCAGTAATGCCTTGATAAACTGGTAGGTCGGCATGAAATTATCAAAACCGCTTAACGGAATGGAGTTCTGTACACGCGGGTCATGTGCATCGAAGGTAATGATGTTGCTTACGCCCATCTGAATCAGTTCTTCGAGCATCATCGCGCAGTCAAGGGATTCACGACCGCTGCGCTTGTGCTGGCGTCCTTCATATAAGAACGGCATGATAACATTGACACGATGTGCGGTAGCAATGGATGCGCCGATGATACGTTTTAAATCCTGATAATGGTCGTCCGGGGACATATGATTGGTAAATCCGCTCATTTTGTAGGTCAGGCTGTAGTTGGTTACATCGACCATGGCGTAAATATCGGTACCACGGACAGACTCATTGACGATGCCTTTTGCTTCACCGCTTCCGAAACGCGGGCACGCGCAGTCAAGCATGTAGGAATCAGCATCATAGCCGCGGTACTGTAAATTTTCCTGACGTTTTTTCAGGACTTCAATATCGTTGCGGCGGAAATTGATAATGTGGGAGTTGACTTTCTCAGCCAGATCCCGGCAGCTCTCCAGTGCGGCAATTTTAAGCGGCGCAACCGGAAGCGTGTCATTAAACACGTAGTCATTCGACATGATTATACCTCCAAACAGTGTAGGTCCTTCGATGCATGCGGGCAGAGCGTACAAGTTTGTCTGCCATTTGCAGGACATAATACAACTACTTTATACCATTTTATGATAAGAAACGTCAATAGCAAATGAGAAAATTACAAAAAAAATCAAATATTTGGCGTGCTTCCCCAAAAATCCACATCTGCGAATCAGAAGCACAACTTTACAAAAAAGCTGATTACTGTTAATATAATACTGGATTCTTAGGGTTTAAAAATATTTGAAATGAGGATTTTATAAATGAAAAAAGGTCATCTGATAAAATCGGTCGATCCGGGCTCGATTGCGGAGGAAATGGAGCTGGAGCCGGGGGACGTCCTTCTGACGATCGATGGAGATGAGATAGAGGATATTTTTGATTATGAATATAAGATAAACAGTGAGGAGATCACGCTGCTGGTCCGCAAGAAGAACGGCGAGGAGTGGGAACTGGATATCGTAAATGAGTATCAGGATCTGGGGATTACCTTTGAAAATGGTCTGATGAGCGATTATCGTTCCTGCAGGAATAAGTGCATCTTCTGTTTCATCGACCAGATGCCGCCGGGCATGCGTGAGACACTGTATTTTAAGGACGATGATTCCAGACTTTCGTTCCTGCAGGGCAACTATATCACGCTGACGAATATGAAGGATAAGGATATTGAGCGGATTATCCGGTTTAAGCTGGCGCCGATCAATATTTCAGTGCAGACGACGAATCCGGAGCTGCGCTGCAAGATGCTTCATAACCGCTTTGCCGGTGAGGCACTCCAGAAAATCGACCGCCTGTATGAGGCGGATATCCCGATGAACGGTCAGATCGTTTTATGCCGGGGCGTCAATGACGGGGCGGAGTTAGATCGTTCGATCCGTGACCTGACGAAATACATTCCGGCGATGCAGAGTGTTTCGGTTGTGCCGGTCGGTCTCTCGAAGTACCGCGATGGTCTGTATCCGCTTGAGCCGTTTACACCGGAGCAGCTGGGCGATACCATTGATTTGATAGAGAAATGGCAGAAGAAGATCTATGCGGAACACGGTATTCACTTCATTCACGCCAGCGATGAGTTTTACATGGGCGCCGGACGCCCACTTCCGGAAGCGGATCGCTATGATGGCTATATCCAGCTGGAAAATGGGGTTGGTATGATTCGCCTGATGGAGGAGGAGATAGCCGAGGCGCTGGAGCAGCTGCATCCGGGAGAGGCTGGCGAGGTGTGCCCGGAGGAGATTTCGATTGCAACGGGGCGGCTGGCTGCCCCGTATATTGAGCAGTATGTAGAGCGCGTGTGCCACCAGTTCCCGGGGAAAAAGGTACATGTATATGCGATCCGCAATGACTTCTTTGGTGAGCGGATCACGGTGGCGGGGCTGATCACGGCAAAGGATCTGATTGCACAGTTAAAGGAACAGCCGCTTGGCAGCCGCCTGCTGCTTCCAAGCGCCATGTTCCGAAGCGGCGAGGAGACATTTCTGGATGATCTGACCCGCACGGATGTACAAAATGCTTTACAAGTTCCGGTGGATATTGTAAAATCAAGCGGACGTGATTTTGTGGAAGCAATTCTGGCTCCTGTGAAGGAGGAAAGCTCCAGGCATGGCGAGTATGAGCCGGATCCGGAGGAATTTGCCGCTCAGATGGATGATAACTGGCAGGAAGAAGATCTGGATGGCGTACAGGTGTACGCATATGAGCCGGAAGACCTGGATTAGGATGCCCCGGACGAAGTCATTTGTTTTGAAGAGGAAGACTCAGATCTGGAGGATGAGAAAGAAACGTGATGGCTGGAAATACAGTGGAAAACGTGCTTTCGGACACACAGAAAGAAAGCGTCTGGATGTGAAATGCATCACAATGAATGAAACAAGTAACTGGACAATAAAAATAGCAGCTGTGGATTTACAAACCCGCTGCGGAGCATGAAAATAAATGGAGGCATAAATATGAAAAAGAAACCGGTGGTGGCGGTCGTTGGACGTCCAAACGTGGGAAAATCCACCCTTTTCAACGTCCTTGCGGGCGATATGATTTCGATTGTAAAAGATACTCCAGGTGTAACGCGTGACCGTATTTACGCGGACTGTACCTGGTTAGACCATGCTTTTACCCTGATCGATACTGGCGGTATCGAGCCGGATACGAAGGATATTATCCTGTCCCAGATGCGTGAGCAGGCGGAGATCGCGATCGCGACGGCGGATGTGATCCTGTTTATCGTAGATGTGCGTCAGGGCATGACCGATTCGGATTCCAAGGTGGCGGATATGCTGCGTAAATCGAGAAAACCGGTTGTTCTGGCGGTCAATAAAGTAGACAATCCGGCGAAATTTGGCAATGACGTCTATGAGTTCTATAACCTCGGTATCGGTGATCCGGTAGCGATCTCGGCAGCCTCTCGTCTGGGATTGGGCGATCTGCTGGATGCAGTCGTGGCACATTTCCCGGAGGGAGGCGGCGACGAGGAAGAGGATGACCGTCCGAGAGTGGCGATTGTCGGAAAACCAAACGTAGGTAAATCTTCTATTATAAATAAGCTTCTGGGCGAGAACCGCGTCATCGTATCGGATATCGCCGGTACGACCCGCGATGCAGTCGATACAGAGATTGTCCGCAACGGTACCGAGTATGTCTTTATCGATACGGCAGGTCTGCGCCGCAAGAGCAAGATCAAGGAGGAGCTGGAGCGCTACAGCATCATCCGTACCGTAACGGCGGTTGAGAGAGCTGATGTGGTTCTGATGGTCATCGACGCGAAAGAGGGAGTAACCGAGCAGGATGCAAAGATTGCCGGTATCGCCCATGAGCGTGGAAAAGGTATTATCATCGTGGTAAATAAATGGGATGCGATCGATAAGACCGATAAGACTATTTATGAGTACACCAATAAGATTAAGACCGTTCTGTCCTTTATTCCGTATGCGGAGTTCGTGTTCGTATCCGCACTGACCGGACAGCGTATGAATAAGCTGTTTGAGATGATCGACATGGTGCGCGAAAATCAGACACTGCGTATTGCAACCGGCGTTCTCAATGAGATCCTGGCAGAGGCAGTGGCACTGCAGCAGCCGCCGTCTGACAAGGGCAAGCGTTTAAAGCTCTACTATATGACACAGGTAGCGGTCAAACCGCCGACATTCGTTGTGTTTGTCAATGATAAGGAACTGATGCATTTCTCATATACACGGTATCTCGAGAACAAGATCCGTGACGCATTCGGATTCAAGGGAACTTCCTTAAAATTCCTGATCCGCGAGAGAAAGGGGAAGGATCAATAATGGAACGTCTCATCTGTATTGTGATTGGCTATATCTTTGGTCTGATCCAGTCCGGCTATCTGTATGGAAAGGCGAATCATATGGATATCCGCCAGTACGGCAGCGGAAATGCCGGTTCTACGAACGTCCTGCGTGTGATGGGAAAGAAAGCGGGCGCGATCGTATTTTTAGGGGATTTTTTCAAGGCGGTGCTTGCGATGGCAGTCTGCCGCCTGTTGTTCAAGGGAAATGAGGAGGTGGATCTCCTTGCACTGTATGCGGGACTGGGAGTCACACTCGGCCACAATTTTCCGTTTTACCTGAAATTCAAGGGCGGCAAGGGAATTGCCTGTATGGCAGGCATTATGACAGCGATGGATCTGCGGATTACGCTGACCTGTTTCGTGATTTTCTCCGTGACGGTGTTCCTGACCCGCTATGTATCGCTTGGTTCGATTCTTGTGTCGATCACCTTTTTTGCAGAGCTTGTGATCTTTGAGAGCATGGGTTCCTACCGGGTAAGCACACCGAACCGCATCCAGTTCTATGCACTGGGCGCGATTCTGATGTGTATGGCGATCTGGCGCCATCGGAGCAATATTGGGCGTCTGTTGTCCGGCACAGAAAACAAACTGGGCGCGAAGAAATCATGAGAGAAGTTTAACAACACTTTACATAGTTGCCATAAGGTAATTGTTCACAGGTAGGCACTTTTGGAACCGAAAGTGCCGTAAGAAAACGTGGTGGCAGCAGGAATTTGCCGTATTTAAATGCGAAGCCACGGCAAATTCCGTTACTGGGCACGTATGCGTGAACAGTAACGTCATAAGTAACGGGAATGTATAAAAAATTCCAAAAAACATTGACCTGTAGAGAGAAGAAGAGAGAAAAGCAGGTCGGGAGGTATCAGGATGGCAGCAGTAGGAATTATCGGAGCTGGAACCTGGGGCACAGCCCTGGCGGTGCTTCTGAACAATAATGGACACGATGTGACAATCTGGTCCGCATTTGATACAGAGATCCAGGAAATGAGCCGCACCAGACGGCACAAAAATCTGCCGGAGGTTGTACTTCCGGATCCGATCCAGATGACAGCGGATCTGCGCACCGCGATGGCGGAGAAGGATATGCTGATTATGGCGGTTCCGTCCGTCTATGTCCGCAGTACGGCGGCGAAGATGAAGGAATACCTGCGTTACGGTCAGATCGTTGTGGATGTGGCGAAAGGAATCGAGGAGCAGAGTCTTATGACGATGTCACAGGTCATCGAGGAGGAACTTCCGCTGGCGGAGGTAGCCGTCCTTTCCGGACCGAGCCATGCCGAGGAGGTGAGCCGGGGATTGCCGACCACATGTGTGGCAGCGGCGCACCGCAAAAAGACTGCCGAGTTCATGCAGAGTGTGTTCATGAGTCCGGTGTTCCGCATTTACACCAGCCCGGACATGCTGGGCGTCGAGATTGGTGCGGCTCTTAAAAATGTCATTGCGCTGGCAGCCGGTACAGCGGATGGGCTGGGATGCGGCGATAACACGAAGGCGGCGCTGATCACCCGCGGAATTGCGGAGATTGCCCGTCTGGGTATTGCAATGGGCGGAAAACAGCAGACCTTCTACGGATTATCCGGCATCGGTGATTTGATCGTAACCTGTGCGAGCATGCACAGCCGCAACCGCCGGGCGGGGATCCTGATTGGAAAGGGATATACGATGGATGAGGCGATGAAGGAAGTGCAGATGGTTGTCGAGGGCGTTTATTCTGCGAAAGCCGGTCTTCTGCTGGCGCAGAAATACGGCTGCGATATGCCGATCGTTTCCCAGGTCAATCAGGTGCTGTTTGACGGAAAATCTCCGAAAGAGGCGCTGGCGGATCTGATGATGCGCGATCCGCGGATCGAATCGAGCGATCTTCCGTGGGAAGGATAATTCAGGCGGTAGCCGTTTTTCTGAATTTGAGTGATTAAATTCGGGAAAATAGCAATGAGATCTACTATGTTTTTCTGGAAAATGCAGGTGTCCACGTCAGGTGGACAAAAGCTTATAAAAGTGTTTGCTATAACCTGTAAGAATACTTAATATAACTACGAGATCTGGAAAAGAGAGAATTTAGCGAAAAAAAACGAAAATCCGCTAAATTCCCTCTTTTTTAAGTGGTTTTTGTATTGACAATTAGAGGGGTAAAATTTATAATTGCCTCATTCAAATAGTTGTTGTATTCCATTGCAGCATAGAATTGGAGGAGAATATTATGAAAAAAAGAGTAGTTAGTCTTGGACTTGCAGCCATGATGGCGATGTCTATGACCGCTTGCGGTGGCTCTGGAAATGCGAGCACTTCTGAATCAGCAGCAGAAGACGCACAGGGCGCAGAGGGAGCTGACGGCGAAGTATTTAAAATCGGCGGCATCGGACCGATCACCGGCGCGGCTGGCGCTTACGGCGAGGCTGTAAAGAATGGTACTGAGCTGGCAATCAATGAGATCAACGAGGCTGGCGGTATCAATGGTTACCAGGTAGCGTTCAACTTCCAGGATGATGAGAATGATCCGGAGAAGGCGATCAACGCATACAATACCTTAAAAGACTGGAACATGCAGATGCTTCTTGGTACTGTTACTTCCAAGCCGTGTATCGCAGTTGTAGCAGAGACAGCAGCAGATAACCTGTTCCAGCTGACTCCGTCCGGATCTGCTGTTGAGAGTATTTCCGGCGACAACGCATTCCGCGTATGCTATTCTGACCCGGATCAGGGACGTGCATCCGCTCAGTACATCGGCGAGCACAAACTGGCAACCAAGATCGCTATCATCTACGACAGCTCCAGCGAGTACTCCGATGGTATCCGCGAGTCCTTCGTAGCAGAGGCCCCGAATCAGGGTCTGGAGGTAGTAGCCAGCGAGGCATTTACATCTGATAACAATACCGATTTCTCCGTACAGCTTGATAAAGCAAAAGAGTCCGGCGCTGATCTGGTATTCCTGCCGATCTACTATCAGGAGGCATCTGTTATCCTGAAACAGGCAAATGATAAAGATTTCCACCCGCAGTTCTTCGGCTGTGATGGTATGGACGGTATCCTGAGCGTTGATGGCTTTGATGAGTCCTTAGCAGAAGGTCTGATGCTTCTGACTCCGTTCTCCGTAGACGAGGAGTCCAGCCAGGACTTCGTAACTGCTTACCGTGATGCTTACGGCATCGACCCGCTTCAGTTCGCAGCAGATGCTTACGACGGCGTATATGCAATTAAGGCAGCTGCAGAGAAGGCAGAGATCACACCGGATATGAGCACTTCCGATATCTGCGATGCACTGAAAACAGCTATGACTGAGATCCAGATCGATGGTCTGACCGGTACAGAGATGCACTGGACGGCAGAAGGCGAGCCGCAGAAAGCGCCGAAAGCTGTAGAGATCAAAGACGGCAAATATGAGATGATGCAGTAATTAAAAATTTAAAAACTGCAGAACCGTTGCGGCTATATGTATGTAGCTCTGATGGGACTGTTACTGGATGTCCGGCGGCACAGATGGCTGCCGGGCATTTAGTAACAGCTTTCTTTTTAAAACGGTTCACTGCACATGCTTGCCTGCGACGGCGACTGGGTGTTTGCTTTCTGCGGACTGCGAGACGGTCATGTTTGTTCTGCTAAATTCGGTCACAGGTAAACATGTGCAGCGAAATGCGTGTACAGGGAAATGCGAAAACGTAGAAACAAAGAGGTAGGTGTATACATATGAGTTTTCTTTCTTATTTAATCAATGGCATCAGTCTGGGAAGTGTCTATGCGATCATTGCACTGGGCTACACCATGGTTTATGGCATCGCGCGTATGCTGAACTTCGCACACGGCGATATCATCATGGTAGGCGGTTTCACAGTGTTTACGATTGTCACAACGATGGGCGGTTCTCCGGTTGTGGGTATTCTGGCTTCGGTGGTTGTGTGTACAGTGCTGGGCGTTACGATCGAGCGAGTTGCATACAGACCGTTGCGTGACGCGTCCCCGCTGGCAGTTCTGATCACCGCGATCGGTGTCAGTTATCTGCTCCAGAACGTGGCGCTTCTGATTTTTGGTTCCAATGCGAGACAGTTTACATCGGTTATTACTGTACCGGCATTAAAGCTGGCTGGCGGCAAGCTTTCGATCTCCAGTGTCACGATCGTGACGATTTTAAGCTGTATCGTGATTATGGCTGCCCTGATGACATTTATCAATAAGACGAAAATGGGTCAGGCGATGCTGGCGGTTTCTGAGGACCGCGGTGCGGCAACCTTGATGGGTATCAATGTAAACCGCACGATCTCCGTAACCTTTGCGATTGGTTCCGCCCTGGCGGCAGTAGCAGGCGTGCTGCTCTGCTCGGCATACCCGTCCCTGTCTCCGTACACCGGTTCCATGCCGGGTATCAAGGCATTCGTGGCAGCGGTATTTGGCGGTATTGGTTCGATCCCGGGCGCATTTATCGGCGGTATCCTGCTTGGTATCATTGAAAACCTTGCCAAGGCGTACATTTCCTCCCAGCTTTCTGATGCGATCGTATTCTCTGTTCTGATTATTGTGCTTCTGGTCCGCCCGACCGGTATTCTCGGCAAGAAGATGACGGAGAAAGTATAATAGAGAAAATTATACGATGGTTCATGCCGGGGACTTTTGAAACGGAAAGTGCCGTGTGAAAACAAGATGGTGCATGAACTGCAATAAGCAAGAGAAAGAGCAGGTGTTTAAAATGAACGCATATAAAAATAAAATTCGGATTCAGAATGCGATTACATATGCAATTGTAATTGGCTGTTACATTCTGATTCAGATTATGATGGCAGGCGGCCATGTAAACAGTCTTTTAAAGGGTATTCTGGTTCCACTTTGTACCTATACGATTTTGGCGGTTTCCTTAAACCTCACGGTTGGTATCCTCGGCGAGCTGAGCCTGGGTCATGCCGGATTCATGTGTGCGGGCGCGTTTTCAGGTGCATTTTTTAATCATGCCATGAAAAATCTGATCGCAAGCAACCAGGTACGCTTCATTCTGGCGCTCTTTGTCGGTGCGGCGGTAGCGGCGGTATTTGGTATCCTCATCGGTATTCCGGTTCTGCGTCTGAAAGGAGACTATCTGGCGATTGTAACGCTGGCATTCGGTGAGATCGTTAAAAATATTATCAATGTTCTGTACGTCGGTATCGACGGAAACGGCATCCATGTTTCCATGAAAGACGTAGCTTCCTTAAAGCTGGCAGCGGACGGTCAGGTGATCATTAAGGGGGCGCAGGGTATCACAGGTACACCGAAGACGGCGACTTTTACGATCGGCATTATCCTGGTGCTCCTGACCCTGTTTATTGTATTGAATATCATCAATTCCCGGACAGGTCGTGCGATCATGGCGATCCGCGATAACCGTATTGCGGCAGAGTCCGTGGGTATCAATATCACGAAATACAAACTGATGGCATTTACCATCTCTGCTTCCTTAGCCGGTGTGGCAGGCGTGCTGTACGCACACAACCTGGCAACGCTGGCAGCGACCCCGAAAAGCTTCGGTTATAATATGTCCATTATGATTCTTGTATTTGTGGTTCTGGGCGGCATCGGAAATATCCGTGGTTCCATGATCGCGGCGGTTATCTTAACCCTGCTTCCGGAGATGCTTCGAAGCCTCAATAATTACCGTATGCTGATTTACGCGGTCGTCCTGATTGCAATGATGCTTTTGACCTCCAGCCCGAAGGCGATCGAGGTTCGCGAGCGCATCTTTTCATCATTCCGGAAAAAGAAGACAGAAGGGGAGGCGTAAATCATGGCAATGCTGGATGTAAAAAATTTAAGTATTTCTTTTGGCGGTCTGAAAGCGGTCGATGATTTCAGCATCACGATAGAAAAAGGACAGCTCTACGGCCTGATCGGACCGAACGGCGCTGGTAAAACGACTATTTTCAACCTTTTGACGGGCGTGTACAAGCCGGATGGCGGACGGATTCTGCTGGATGGAAAGGACATTACCGGTCACAAGGCAATCCAGATCAATCAGGCAGGCATCGCGAGAACCTTCCAGAATATCCGTCTGTTCAAGGAGCTGAGCGTGCTTGACAATGTAAAGGTTGGTCTTCACAACCATCATAAATATTCTACGCTGAGCGGCATTCTGCGTCTTCCGTCCTATTACAAGGTTGAGAAAGAGATGGATGAGCGCGCAATGGAGCTTTTGAAGGTGTTTGACCTCGACAAAGAGTTTGATTATAAGGCATCGAACCTCCCATACGGCAAGCAGAGAAAGCTGGAGATCGCCAGAGCGCTGGCGACCGAGCCGAAGCTTCTGCTTCTTGACGAGCCGGCAGCTGGCATGAACCCGAATGAGACGGCAGAGCTGATGAAGACGATCCGTTTCGTGCGCGATCATTTTGATATGACCGTACTTCTCATTGAGCATGATATGAAGCTGGTCTCCGGTATCTGCGAGCGCCTGACGGTCTTAAACTTCGGTCATATGCTGGCAGAGGGACCGACCAGTGAGGTACTCAGCAATCCAGAAGTTATCAAAGCATATCTGGGAGAATAGGGGGAAGTTTCGTATGTCAATGCTGGAAGTAAAAGATTTACAGGTATATTATGGTGTGATACAGGCACTCAAGGGAATTTCATTTGAGGTAGAACAGGGCGATGTGGTAGCGCTGATCGGTGCCAACGGAGCCGGAAAGACGACGACGCTTCACACGATCACGGGTCTGCTGCCGTCCAAAGCAGGCAATATCACATTTGAAGGAAAGGATATTACCCATGTACCGGGCTATAAGCTGGTATCAATGGGAATCGCCCACGTGCCGGAGGGGCGCCGTGTGTTCGCTTCCCTGACGGTTCTTCAGAACCTGAAAATGGGTGCGTATACGAGAAATGACAAGAAGGAAATTGAAGATACGATCGAAATGATTTACAAGCGTTTCCCGCGTCTGAAAGAGCGCAAGAACCAGCTTGCCGGAACTTTGTCCGGCGGCGAGCAGCAGATGCTTGCGATGGGACGCGCCCTCATGAGCCACCCGCGCCTGATCGTTCTCGACGAGCCGTCGATGGGTCTGTCCCCACTCTATGTTAATGAGATTTTCGATATTATCCAGGAAATCAACAAGGACGGAGTGACCGTTCTTCTGGTCGAGCAGAATGCGAAAAAAGCGCTCTCCATTTCCAATAAAGCATATGTGCTTGAGACGGGCAATATCGTTCTGAGCGGTGATGCGAAAGAACTGATGAATAATGAGAGAGTGAAGAAGGCTTATCTGAGCGAATAAAAATGTTCTGTGAGCCGGAGCTTTCCAAATGGGAATATTCATAACCCCCTTATGGTCTGAATACATTGTATCAGCAGACCAAGGGGGTATTTTTATGGATCATTTTAATGTATACAGCGATATCCAGGCGCGAACCGGAGGCGAGATCTATATTGGAGTGGTTGGTCCGGTTCGGACAGGGAAATCGACCTTTATTAAGCGCTTTATGGAACTTCTCGTCCTTCCGGGGCTGGAAGATGTCCATGCCCGCGAGCGCGCCCGGGATGAACTTCCCCAGTCTTCGGCGGGGAAAACGATCATGACAACGGAACCGAAATTTATCCCTAAAGAGGCGGCAAAGCTCTCGCTTGGGGACGGTGTGGAGGTGCGGGTTCGCCTGATCGACTGCGTCGGTTTCATGGTGGAGGGCGCTGCCGGTCATATTGAAAACGAGAAAGAACGCATGGTGCGGACGCCGTGGTATGAGGAGGAGATCCCATTTACAGCGGCAGCCGAGCTGGGAACGCGCAAGGTCATCACGGATCATTCGACGATCGGGCTTGTGGTTACGGCGGACGGCAGTTTCGGGGAGTTGAAACGGGAGAATTATGTTCCGGCGGAAGAGAAGACCGTGCAGGAACTGAAAAAACTGGGAAAGCCGTTTCTGGTGCTTTTAAACTCGCAGAAACCGTATTCGGAGGAGACGCGGGCGCTGGCAGTCCGGATGACCGAAAAATATGAGGTGCAGGTGCTCCCAGTCAACTGTGAGCAGCTGCGTGCCGAGGATATCCGGGAGATTCTGGGGCAGGTGCTTCTGGAATTCCCGGTCACGGAGATTGATTTTTCGATTCCGAAATGGCTGGAGATTCTGCCAAACAGTCATTGGCTTAAATCGGAGGTCATACAGGCAGTCCGGGGGATGATGGATCGGACGGTACATATGCGCGATGTGGCGTTGGCGCTGCCGGAGGAAACCGGGGAAGCGATCCGTCGGATCCGGATTGTATCAATGAAAATGGATGATGGCAGCGTTCAGGCGGTGGTCGAGCTGGACGACGGGCATTATTATCAGATCCTCAGCGAGTATGTGGGAATGCCGATCGAGGGCGAGTACCAGCTGATGCAGACCTTGAAGCGGTTGGCGTCGATGCAGAGCGAGTATGAAAAGGCATCCGTGGCGCTCACGCAGGCGCGCAAGAAGGGCTATGGGGTTGTCACGCCGGAACGCGGGGAGATCGTCCTCGATGAGCCGCAGGTGGTGCGCCACGGCAATAAATATGGAGTCAAAATGAAAGCGCAGGCGCCGTCCATCAATCTCATCAAGGCGCAGATTGAGACTGAGATCGCGCCGATTGTGGGAAATGAACAGCAGGCAGAGGATTTGATCCGATACATCCGGGAGAATGCTGGAAAAGGTGAGGAAGGTATCTGGGAAACCAATATTTTTGGAAAATCAATCGCCCAGATCGTCGATGACGGGATTCAGGCGAAGATCTCCCAGCTCACTGAGGACTGCCAGGTGAAGCTGCAGGATACGCTGCAGAAAATCATCAATGACAGCAATGGGGGGATGATCTGTATTATTATATAATAGAATAGGTCTGGCTCTTGTTGGGAAAATGGTGCGTTGTCTGGAATGGGAATGTGGGACAGATAAGGTGATTTTATGAAAATTTTATCGAAACTTTATCGGGGAAATTGCAAAATTGTCAGAAATCAGTTATAATGAGGCTAATAGCAAAAACACTTTCCGCAAGGGGTATGCGGAAACATAAACGACAGAACAGGGGGCTGATTTTATGAGGCTTACATTTATCGGTGCGGATCATGAGGTTACAGGCAGCTGTCATTTTCTGGAGGCATGCGGGCTGAATATTCTGATTGACTGCGGTATGGAACAGGGGATCAACAAGTATGAAAATGCAGAACTTCCGATTCCGTATTCGGATGTGGACTATGTGTTGGTGACGCACGCCCATATCGATCATGTGGGATTGCTTCCACTTATCTATGCGAGGGGATTCCGCGGACAGATTATGGCGACGCGCGCGACCTGCGATCTGTGTGATATCATGCTGAAAGATTGCGCCCATATCCAGGAGTCAGAAGCGGAGTGGAAAAACCGGAAAGCCATGCGTGCCGGAAAACCGGAGGTGACACCGATTTACACGATGAACGATGCAGAAGGGGTACTGCATCACTTTGTCCCCTGCAATTACAATGAGATTATCCGTCTGAATGACAATCTGGAGATTCGGTTTGTCGATGTGGGACATCTGCTTGGTTCGGCTTCGATCGAGATCTGGATGAAGGAAGACGATTGTTCCAAGAAGATTGTATTTTCAGGTGATATCGGTAACAAAAACAAGCCGCTCATCCGCAGCCCGCAGTACATCCGTCAGGCGGATTATGTTGTCATGGAGAGTACTTACGGCGGTCGGTTCCACAAGAATACAGGCGATCACGTGGAAGAATTTGCCCGCGTGATTCAGGAGACGCTGGATAAGGGCGGCAATGTCGTGATCCCGGCATTTGCGGTCGGCAGAACGCAGGAAGTGTTGAATTACATCCGTATTATCAAGGAGAAAAATCTTGTAACCGGGCACGGCGTATTTCCGGTTTACTTAGACAGCCCGATGGCGGTGGAAGCGACCGGCGTGTTCAAGGACAATATGATGGATTGCTACAATGAGGAGACGAAGGAGCTGGTAAAAAAGGGCATCAATCCGATTTCTTTCCCGGGTCTGCATCTCTCGATCACCAGCAGCGATTCCGTTGCAATCAACTTCAACGAGGAACCGAAGGTTATCATCTCGGCAGCCGGCATGTGTGATGCGGGCCGTATCCGCCATCATCTGAAACACAACCTCTGGAGACCGGAGTGTACGATTTTGTTTGCTGGCTATCAGGCAGTCGGCACACTGGGACGCAGCATTATTGAGGGACGCGAGGAAGTGAAGCTGTTCGGTGAGTCGATCGAGGTCAAAGCACGGATCGAGAAGATCGAGGGCATCAGCGGCCATGCGGACGAGACCGGGCTTTTGGAGTGGGTTGGCAGTTTTATGGAAAAACCGTCCCAGGTCTTCGTGGTACACGGCGATGACACAGTGTGCGATGCATTTGCAGAGACGGTCAAGGAGACTTACGGCATCAATGCGATGGCTCCGTTCTCCGGCAGTTCCTACGACCTGAAAGAGGGATGCTTCGTGACTGTTACGAAGGGTATTCCGATTCAGAAACCGGCAGTGAACGAAGCAACGAAGAAAGCGGCTGGTGTATTTGCCCGCCTGCTGGCAGCCTGCGACCGCCTGCGCCGTGTTGTTATGCATAACGAGGGCGGGGCGAACAAAGATTTGGCACGTTTTGCCGACCAGATCAACTCGCTCTGCGATAAGTGGGACCGCTAAGCTTCAATAATAGACATAAAGGAGATTTCTGACTTGAAAGTAACTATATACACAGACGGCGCCGCCCGCGGCAATCCAGATGGTCCGGGCGGATTTGGAACCGTCATTCACTATGTAGATCCGGCAGGAAAACTGCACACGAAAGAGATTTCCGGCGGCTACAAACGAACTACGAACAACCGTATGGAGCTGATGGCAGCTATCGCCGGTCTCGAGGCGCTCAACCGCCCCTGCGAGATCGAACTCTATTCAGATTCCCAGTATCTCGTCAACGCTTTTAACCAGCACTGGATCGAGGGTTGGATCAAAAAGGGCTGGAAACGCGGCAAAAATGAGGAGGTTAAGAATGTAGATCTATGGAAGCGCCTGCTCGCTGCCAAGGAACCCCATCAGATTTCGTTTTTCTGGGTGAAGGGGCATAATGGGCATCCGGAGAATGAGAGATGTGACTTTTTGGCTACTTCGGCGGCGGATGGGGACGAGCTGATGGTGGATCCGGGGGTATAGCTCGTTATTGTTCACACATGTGTGCCCAGTAACAGGATTTTGCCGATGCTTCGCATTCCAAATCGGCAAAATCTGCATCCGGAACTGTATTGTACGGAATTTTCAGTTCAGAAAATTCCTACATGTGAGCAGTTACTATAACAACCCTTACGATATGTTTACATCTTTCGATCATTTATTTTCAAACCGTCTTAAATGTGCTATTTTAAAATTATCAAGTGAACAGGAATAGCAAAGGCGGTTGAGAGTAATTTGAAAAATAAAGGAATGATCGCTGCCCTCGGTCTGATTCTGGTGCTGGGGATTGTGACGACGGCGGCAACGCGGCGTTATATCCGGGAGCAGGCGGGAAGTGAGAGAAGCCTGACGGTCGGACCGGAGGCGATGTATGAGGCGGAACCATTTGCGGCGGAAGCAGCGGAAAATGGTCTGGCGGAGGATGCGCCGGAGCCATCTTCTAAAAAAATGGCGCATGCGGAAAGCGTGGGGACAGAAGATAGAGCCTGTATGCAGGCGGAAGGAGATGTTTCTGTCCAGTCTTTAGGTGAACAAAAGGAAAAACGTGCAGATAATCGGGCGGCTGCTAAGGCGGCAGAGAAGCAGAGCGCGGGCGATGAGTCGGATCATTCTGTGAATACAGGGGCGATTGTGTCCCCGGTTGAAAATGGAATTGTATCTCCTGCGCGAGGCGCGTCCTCCGGGATAGGTGCAGGCTCGGACCGGACAGCGGAAGATTACCGGAACCGGCTGGGCGAGATCGAGAATACGATTCAAAACCTGGAAAATTCGGGAAGTGCGAATACGACCGACGCGATGCGGGAGGCAGTCGCGTATGAGTACCGGCTCTGGGATGCCGAATTAAATCAGATTTATCAGGCAATCATGGCGGTGCTTCCAGACGAGGAGACAGACACGCTGCGTGGTCGGGAACGCAGATGGATCCGGGAACGTGATACGGCGGCGAAACAGGCGGCGGAGCGTTACAAGGGCGGCACGATGGAAAATGTCGAGTACACGGCGTCGCTGGCAAATTCGACGCGGGATCGGGCGTATGAGCTTTTGGATTTGTATGAATCGTATCTTCCGGCAGAGTAGTGAAAAAAATTAGAAAATGGGACTTTTGCGGCATATAGAATTGCGGTAAGGGTCCCATTTTTACACACTTTTTGTACCGATAAACCTCTTGCGAAATGTAAATTCCTATGATAGGATATAAAGAATGAGGAAAATTTTACTTAAATAGAAGTAACTATAGGAGGAAGCAACGTGAAAAAATACGGTGTGAACGAACTTAGAAAGATGTTCTTAGACTTTTTTGAGAGCAAGGGACATCTGGCAATGAAGAGTTTCTCTCTGGTTCCGCATAATGATAACAGCCTTCTGCTTATCAACTCTGGTATGGCTCCGTTAAAGCCATATTTTACGGGTCAGGAGATTCCGCCGAGAACAAGAGTATGTACCTGTCAGAAATGTATTCGTACCGGCGATATCGAGAATATCGGTAAGACTGCCCGTCATGGTACCTTTTTTGAGATGCTTGGCAACTTCTCCTTCGGTGATTATTTCAAAGAGGAAGCGATTCACTGGTCCTGGGAATTTTTAACCGAGGTTGTCGGACTTGATCCGGATCGCCTCTATCCGTCTGTGTTCGAGAGCGATGACGAGGCATTTAATATCTGGAACAAAGAGATGGGTATTCCGGCAGAGCGTATTTTCCGCTTTGGCAGAGAGGATAACTTCTGGGAGCATGGCGCTGGTCCGTGCGGTCCGTGTTCTGAGATTTACTATGACCGCGGTGAGAAATACGGCTGCGGCAAACCGGGATGTACTGTAGGCTGCGAGTGTGACCGTTACATGGAGGTATGGAACAATGTATTCTCCCAGTTTAACAACGACGGTCACGGCAACTACACCGAGCTGGAGCACAAGAACATTGATACCGGAATGGGTCTGGAGCGTCTGGCAGTGATCGTACAGGATGTAGATTCCTTGTTTACGGTTGATACCAACAAAGCTCTGTTAGACCGTGTCTGCGATCTGGCACATACCGAATATCAGAAAGATCATGAGACCGATATTTCTCTGCGTATTGTAGCGGATCATATCAAGTCCTGCACCTTCATGATTTCCGATGGCATTATGCCATCCAACGAGGGACGCGGATATGTTCTGCGCCGCCTTCTGCGCCGTGCAGCACGCCATGGCAAAAAACTTGGCATCGAGGGTGAGTTCTTAGCAGCTCTGTCCCGCACCGTTATCGACCTTTCCAAGGATGGTTATCCGGAACTGGAAGAGAAGAGCGCGATGATTTTCAAGGTTCTTTCGGAGGAAGAGGATAAGTTCAACAGGACCATTGATCAGGGTCTTGCGATCCTTGCTGATATGGAAGAAGATATGAACAAGAAGGGCGAGAAAGTGCTGTCCGGCGACAACGCATTCAAGCTCTACGATACGTATGGATTCCCGATCGATTTAACCCGTGAGATTCTCGAGGAGAAGAGCCTCGGTATCGATGAGGACGGCTTCAACGCAGCGATGAAACGCCAGAAAGAACAGGCGAGAGCGGCGAGAAAGACGACTAACTATATGGGCGCGGATGTTACGGTATACCAGTCCATCGATCCGGCTATTACAACTGAGTTTATCGGCTATGATCGTCTGACAGCGGAATCCGAGATTTCCGTTCTGACGACCGAGGATGAGATTGTAGAGGCACTGACTGACGGTCAGACTGGTACAATTATCACCAAGGAAACCCCGTTCTACGGAACCATGGGTGGTCAGGAGGGTGACTTCGGTCAGATTACCGCTCCGGACGGCTCTGTGTTTGAAGTAAAAGATACCATTCATTTACAGGGTGGCAAGATCGGTCATGTCGGTGTTGTAGTAAAGGGTATGTTCGAGGTGGGAGAAAAAGTAACCATGTCGGTTGACAAGGAAAACCGTGAACTGACTTCCCGCAACCATTCCGCAACTCATCTGCTTCATAAAGCGCTGCGTACCGTACTTGGTAGCCATGTAGAGCAGGCTGGTTCCCTGGTAACCCGTGACCGTCTGCGTTTCGACTTTACTCATTTCTCTGCGATGACTCCAGAGGAGATAGAGAAGATTGAAAAGATTGTAAATGATGAGATTGCAGCATCCCTGCCGGTTGTAACCGATGTTATGTCCTTGGATGAGGCAAAGAAGACGGGCGCGATGGCACTGTTTGGCGAGAAGTACGGCGAGAAAGTCCGTGTTGTCAAGATGGGGGATTTCTCCACCGAGCTTTGCGGCGGTACGCACGTATCCAACACAGGCACAATTGCATCCTTCAAGATTCTCTCTGAGGCTGGTATTGCAGCAGGCGTCCGCCGTATCGAGGCGCTGACCTCCACCGGTTTGATGAACCACTACAAAGAGGTAGAGAATGAGCTGCATGAGGCGGCGAAACTGGCAAAGACCACTCCGGCGGCACTGAGCAGCAAGATTGAGTCCATGTTAGAGGAGATCAAGACTCTGCACGCAGAGAACGAGAAGTTAAAAAGTAAGCTGGCGAACGACTCTCTGGGCGATGTTATGAACCAGGTACAGGATGTAAACGGCGTGAAGCTGCTGGCAGTTGAGGTTAAGGATGTAGACATGAACGGTCTGCGTAATCTGGGCGATCAGCTGAAAGAGAAGCTGGGCGACGGCGTTGTTCTGATTGCATCTACTCTGGATGGCAAGGTAAGCCTGATGGCTACAGCAACAGATGAAGCAATGAAGAAGGGTGCTCACGCAGGCAACCTGATCCAGGCAATCGCTTCCTGTGTAGGTGGTGGCGGCGGTGGACGTCCGAACATGGCACAGGCTGGCGGAAAGAACCCGGCTGGAATCCCGGATGCCCTTGCAAAAGTCAAAGAGGTACTGGCAGAACAGATAAAATAATGCCGGAAAATGACAGATTTATGCATATTTTTCCTATTTTTCAAAAAATTCTTGACTGAGATGAAAAATATGATATAATCTAATGTAGTGCAATAAATATACCCGAACAGTCGTATGATGCACAATACAAGGCTGGAGGGGAGGTTAGGTGTGAGACTATGTCAAATGTAAT
>ERZ838118.2318-NODE-2318-length-20547-cov-5.819686_pt1 | contig 20547 bp, 17 predicted proteins | sample MGYA00519863_ERZ838118 | MGnify/ENA primary metagenome ERZ838118 (study PRJEB31850, sample SAMEA3708827) | human gut metagenome | biome: human gut; feature: human-associated habitat; material: faeces | place: China | collected 2014 ...
AGCTTCGCTGACCAGAATCACGCGCCAAGTCTCACGGACGTTCGACTTGAAATATGATAAAGACAAAGTGAAAGGAATGCAGTGTCTATGGAAAAACAGGAAAAAGCCTACAAAGGCGTCATCGAATATTTCAAGAACCGCATCATGGCGGGCGAGCTGCGTCCGGGGGAGAAGCTTCCTCCGGAGCGGGAGATTGCGCAGATGCTGGAAGTCAGCCGCAATTCCGTCCGGGAAGCGCTGCGGATCATGGATATGACGGGAGTGATTTCCTCCCAGCAAGGATCGGGGAATTACATCACTTGTGAATTTCAGAAAAGCATTGCGGAGACGATGGGGATGATGTTTGCTATGTCCCAGATTAATTATCAGCAGATCAGCCAGATCCGTTATGCGCTGGAACAGCAGGCGTTTGCCCTGGCGATTGAACAGGCGTCGGAGAGCCAGATGGAGGCGCTGGAAGAGCTGGTAAAACGTCTTGACCGGAGCATGGACGAGCAGGAAAACGCCCGGATTGATAAACAGATCCATTTTACACTGGCACAGGCGTCGGGAAATGTGCTGCTGCTCAATATTTTAGAGGCGTGTTCCGGTGTGATCGATACCTTCATCCGGAATATGCGCGCGGAAATTCTGCGGACAAAAGAGGCGAAAGAAGCGCTGAATCTCTGTCACCGGCAGATTGCGGAAGCGCTGCGGAACAAAGATAATGCAGCGGGGAAGGATGCACTGGACCGGCATTTCCGGATGATAGATGAAATTTTGGAAAAACATGAAAAAACACATTCTATGTGAAAAGATAAACAATCGTTGACAACTAGAACGCAGCCCACTATACTAACGAATAAAGAAAATTGGTTCTACCAAAATTCTTTTTCTTTTCAATAAATTGGTAGAACCAATATGCGGATTAAAAATTCTTTACATCCATCATTTAAAGATTTTTACAAAGCATCCATATGAAGGAGGAAGCAGAATGAAGATTCTTGTCTGTATCAAACAGGTACCGGAAAGCAATAAAGTAGAAGTCGATCCGGTTACCGGCGTGCTGAAACGAGACGGCGCGGCTTCGAAGATGAACCCATACGATCTGTACGCGCTGGAGACGGCGTTCCGGATCCGGGAAGAAGTGGGCGGAAGTGTTCACGTCATTTCCATGGGACCGCCGCAGGCGCAGCAGGTGATCCGCGAGGCATTTGCGATGGGCGCGGACGGCGGAACGCTTTTATCGGATCGCAAATTTGGCGGTGCGGATGTACTGGCGACCAGCTATACACTTGCGCAGGGCATCAAGAGCTGCGGCGATTTTGACCTGATCCTCTGCGGCAAACAGACAACGGACGGCGACACCGCGCAGGTTGGTCCGGAGATCTCCGAGTGGCTGAATATCCCGAGCGTGGCAGATGTTGTCAAGATCAATCAGATTGATGAGGACGGCATCACCGTCAGCATGGATCTGCCGGAAGAGGTCGAGGTGGCGAAAGTGCAGTTTCCGTGTCTCTTAGCCGTTGACAAGGACATTTTCCAGCCAAGACTTCCTTCGTATGTCCGGAAAATGAACACGAAAGACCGTGAAATCCGGATTCTTTCCCTGGCGGATATGGATGATAAAGACGCGATGCACTATGGACTCAATGGTTCCCCGACGCAGGTTCAGCGCATTTTCCCACCGGCTGTCAATGACAAAAAGGAAATGTGGGACGGAAGCGGCGAAGAGCTGGCGGACCGGCTGTATCAGAAGATCGTGGATATGAAATTCGTGTAGGAGGTGGAATCATGGCTGAGTTAATCATACATCAGGACAAAATCCCGGATAATCAGGAACTTATCAAGCTCTGTCCGTTCGGGGCGATGGAAGAAAAGGACGGAAAGGTGACGATCAGCGCCGCCTGTAAAATGTGCCGTCTCTGCGTGAGAAAAGGTCCGAAGGGCGCGGTTGAATATGTAGAAGACGCGGTAAAACCGAGCATCGATAAGAGTGCATGGAAGGGCATTGCCGTTTACGTAGATCACGTGGATGGAAAGGTGCATCCGGTTACATTGGAGCTTCTTGGAAAAGCAAGAGAACTTTCCAAGGTAACGGGACATCTGGTTTACGCCCTGTTTATGGGAAATGGAATCGAAGCGGCTGCACACGAACTGCTTCATTATAATGTAGATAAAGTATTCGTCTATGATGCACCGGAACTGGCACGTTTCCAGATCGAGCCGTACACGGCTGTTTTTGAAAACTTCATCCAGACAGTAAAACCATCGTCTATTCTCGTCGGTGCGACCACGGTCGGCAGACAGCTGGCACCGCGTGTGGCTGCTCGTATGAAGACAGGCCTGACCGCGGATTGTACGATCCTGGAAATGGATGAAAATACTGATTTATCCCAGATCCGACCGGCTTTTGGCGGCAATATCATGGCGCACATCAAGACCCCGAACCACCGTCCGCAGATGGCGACCGTGCGCTATAAGATCATGAACGCACCGGAGCGTGCCGAGAAAGAGAGCGGTGAGATTGTGGTCTGTACAATTGAGAAGGAAAAACTGCTTTCTCACGTGAGGGTTCTGGATATCGTAGAAAAGCCGAAGGAAACCTTTATCGAAAATGCTGACGTCCTGGTGGTAGCCGGACGAGGCGTGAAGAAGCCGGAAGATTTGAAAATGCTGGAAAAACTGGCAGATCTGCTGGGAGGTCAGCTTGCCTGCACCCGTCCGATGGTGGAAGCCGGATGGCTGGATGCCAAGTGCCAGATCGGTCTGAGTGGCCGTACGGTCCGCCCAAAACTCATCATCACCTGCGGCGTGTCCGGTGCGGTCCAGTTTACTGCCGGCATGAATCACGCGGAGACGATCGTCGCGATCAATAAAGATCCGAAAGCGCCGATTTTCAAGACGGCACATTACTGCCTGACTGGTGATCTCTATGAGATTCTCCCGAGACTGATTGAGAAGATTGAGATGGGAAGATAAAGATTCACAGGAAGGAGAGCAGGATATCATGGGAAATTACAAGAAAATAGATAAAGATGATATTTTATATATAAAAAACACAATTCAGGATGACGAGCGTGTCCTCGTAGGTGAAAATATCAACGAAGAGTACAGCCACGATGAGCTGAGCGGGACCAGTAGTTATCCGGATGTGGTGGTAAAGGCAAAATCAGCTGAAGAGATCGCGGCGATCATGAAATATGCATACGAAAATACGATTCCGGTGACACCGAGGGGCGCCGGAACGGGTCTGGTTGGTTCTTCGGTTCCGATGGAACATGGCATCATGATCGATACCACCCTGATGAATCAGATTCTCGAATTGGATGAGGAAAACCTGACGGTCACGGTGGAACCAGGCGTCCTTTTGATGGAATTGTCCGCTTATGTAGAAGATCACGATTTCTTCTACCCGCCGGATCCGGGTGAGAAATCAGCGACCATCGGCGGCAACATCAGCACGAATGCGGGCGGTATGCGTGCGGTCAAATACGGTGTGACGAGGGACTATATCATGGGGCTGGAGGTGGTTCTGCCGGATGGCACGATCACTCAGTTTGGAGGCAAAGTTGTAAAGAATAGTTCAGGCTATGACTTGAAAGATCTGATTATTGGTTCCGAGGGAACGCTTGGCTTTATTACCAAGGCGATCTTAAAGCTTCTGCCGCTTCCGAAGCGTGTCATCAGCCTTCTGATCCCGTTCCCGACCCTGAAACAGGCGATCGACACCGTCCCGGTTATCATCAAATCTAAGACGATCCCGACCGCGATCGAGTTCATGCAGCGGGAAGTTATTGAAGACGCCGAGGAGTATTTAGGAAAAGCGTTCCCGGATAAACAGTCGGATGCGTATCTGCTTTTGAAATTTGATGGTAATTCCACCCAGGAGATCGAAGAAGCGTATGACAAGGTGGCCAAACTCTGCCTGGAACAGGGCGCACTGGACGTGCTGATTTCCGATACCCAGGAGCGTGAGGAATCCATCTGGAAAGCCAGAGGCGCTTTCCTGGAGGCAATCAAGGGATCCACGACTTACATGGATGAGGTCGATATGGTTGTTCCGAGAAGCCGCGTCAATGAGATGGTGACGTATCTGCACGATCTCCACAATGAAATTGATATCCGCATCAAGAGCTTCGGTCATGCGGGCGACGGAAATCTGCACGCCTACATCCTGAAAGACGATTTGAGTGATGAAGAGTGGGAAAAACGGATGTCTGCTGCAATGGAGAAGATCTATCAGAAGGCCCATGAACTCGAAGGTCAGGTGTCCGGCGAGCACGGCATCGGATATGCGAAAAAGCCGTATTTAAGAGAATCCCTGCCGGAGAAGAACCTGGATCTGATGAACGGAATCAAGAAAGTGTTTGATCCGAAGAATATTCTGAATCCGCATAAGGTGGCGCAGAGATAGAAGAAAATAACTGCATTGATATTTTTTAGCCACAAGTGTTGCAAAAACGTTTGAGCACCACGCGGTAAGGCTGATTCTAGGAACTGCAGAAGATTTTTGGCAGAAAAACAGAATAGAACAGCAGGTTTTTGAGAAAGCCACGATCTGAATCAAAGAGTTCAAATCGTGGCTTTTTATAGTTGTTGAACTATTTTATAGTTTATATCTATCGACCTATCTTTTCTTCTTCAACGCCTGCATCACCCGAACCAGCGGAATCGTCTTCCTGTAAATCCGTTTTCCACTCTTATTTTCCAAAAATTCCCGAAACGCGCCAATTGCTTTCAAATTCTGGCTCTCATCCGAATTTGAACGGGACCCCGCGCTTGCGTCAATCCCCTTTTTCGGCACCATATACCCGCCGTAGGAATCGCGGAACAGATAGAAATAATCGCGGTCCTCACCCAGCTTTTCAAATTCATTGTAAGCCAGTGTGCTTTCGCGGGTGTTTTTCGGAAGAGAATAGACTTCCAGATGATTTTCACGGAATTCATAGCGGGACGCCGGGAACGGCATGCCGCTTTTTTTGATCTGTTCGGCGAGCTTGTGGGCGGTGTGGTTGGCGGAGCTGTAGGTGCTGGTCGTCAGATAGCAGCCGTAGGCGGCTAAGAGGATGCCCCACCACTCGCTTAGATTGATGATACCTCCGGCGATGAACAGGATGCTTAAAATTGTCCGCGTGATCCGGTTGGAAGCGCAGAAGAGATCGTACTGCATCCGGGACAGGGATTCGAAGGTTTTTTCGTTGTGGTGCATTTCTATCTTATAGTAAATCATGGTAAGTCCTTTCATATAAAAAATCAATCATCACCTATATAAAAACAGTATATAGAAGCATAGAAAATATCTTAAGAAGTAGTATACTGTTTCTTCCCTGTTTCCGCAACTGGATCTGTTAAATCTGTAATGTTGATAAAAAATAAACAAGATTGTTACAAAAATATCACACAAAAATCGACTAAAATCGAGAAAAAATTATATAATTTCGACAAAATAGCTTGCCTAATCGTAAAATAAGTGTTAAAATTAGGTAAAAGATGAATAAAGGACCAAAAGCAGAGACGAAGAGATGCGCCATGGTTAGAAACAGCTGGAAAAGACTGTTTTTTAAAAATGGTGCTATTTTTTTGCCTAAATGCTGAAATGGTAATTTATTTAGAAAGTAGTAGAAACTGTTGATGAACCGGTCAGAAAGATGACTGGGGGAGGTTAAGAAGAAGGAGAGAAAACGTATGAGAAAAGTATTATCAGTAGTACTGGCAGCGACGATGGCGATGAGCCTGGCGGCCTGCGGCGGCAGCGGCGCAAAGACTGACACAAAGACTGACACAAAGGCAGCAGACGCAGGAACGGCAGCAGGTGACGAGGCATCTGCAGATGATTACTACATCACCATCAAGTTTTCCAACGTATTTCAGCCGGCAGAGTGGAACTACAAAGCCAGCGAATATCTGGCAGACCTGGTAAAAGAGAAGACCGATGGTCATATCACTCTGGAGTATTACGGACAGAACCAGCTTGACTGCTACGCGGAGTCTGTAGCACAGGCACACAACGGCGCTGTCTGGATGGGTCTGGAGGAGCCGTCCTACTTTGCTGATTACATCGGCGATTACAACGTATTAGTTGGACCGATGCTTTACAAGAACAATGCAGAGTATAATGCAGTGATGGATTCTGATATTGTAAAAGATCTGAATGCAAAACTGGCAAGCGAGCACAACATCCACGTTCTGGATACACATTATTCGTTCGGATTCAGAAGCGTATGTACGAACAAGGTAGTTGAGAAACCGGCTGACTTAAATGGTCTGATCATGCGTTCGACCGAGTCTCCGCTGTTTGTTAAGACGATTACCTGTCTGGGTGCTACCCCGTCTGCAATGAGCTTTACGGAGTGCTTATCTGCTATGTCCAGTGGTGTTGTTGATGGTTTCGAAGGTTCCATCTCCACCCTGAAGGATACAGGTGCTTATGAGTACACCAAGAAAGTTGCAAACACGAACCACTTCATCGCAACCCGTTGGTTATTCATGGCTGAGGACGTATATCAGTCCATCCCGGAAAAATGGAGAAACATCCTGGATGAGTGCTGTGTAGAAGCTGGTAAGTGGGAGCAGGAAAATGCTGAGAACGACGAAGCTTCCATGATCGAGTTCCTGAAAGACAAAGGCGTTGAGTGGAACGATGTAGATATTGACGCATTCACAGAGGCTTGTGCTCCGGTTTATGACTGGATCGTAGACGAGTACGGCGCAGATCCGGAACTTCACCAGAAACTGGTTGATTTCCTGAATGACTACCGTGCAAACAACGAATAATGTAAATTATTCCGAACAAATACAGTGTTTTAAAGCAATTATGAAATGGTAAAACGTAACGGTTATCAGAACCGCTGCGGAGAAGAAAGTATATCTGCCCGGGCTGTCAGAACGAAGAAGATTGTCTGAGGTCCGGGCAGGCTTCCGACAAACGTATAGTGCCGGAAATATGAAACTGCTGGTAACTGTTCAGTAGGTCTGCGCATTTACTGCGCTGACCGTACGAAAACATGGGCCAGCAGGCAAAAATCCCATTGCCGTAGGCAATTTTTAATGGATTTTTGCGCGTGACTGTGAAGGTACTGAACAGTTACAACTGCTGGAAAGATGGCTGTATGACAGAACAGTCGTCGGTTATGCAAAACTGACTGCCATTATGAATGCATGAGGATAGACTATGGAAAAGAAAAAAATCACACTGGGGTCGGTGCTGGTAAACCTGGATGCAATTATTACCTGCGTGACACTGACACTCTGTACAATCGTTGTAAACGCAAACGTCCTTATGCGCTATTTCCTGAAAAGACCGTTGTATTGGTCGGAAGAGGTCGCTACGGGGCTCTTCGTCTGGACCGTCTTTATTGGAAGCGCATATGCGTACCGTAAGCACGCACATCTGGGCGTAGACATCCTGATCAACATTCTTCCGGAGAAGATAAGAAAAGTTGTTAAGGTTATTATGGATCTTCTGGAGCTTGTTACTCTGATTATGCTGACCAGAACAAGCGTCCAGTATGTGATGAACACGATGGATAAGCTGACTAATACGCTGCGTGTTCCGAGCTGGTATATTTCCGGCGCGGTTCCGATCGGATTTGGGCTTTCACTGATTTTCTGTATTTACTTTTTGGTTAAGGATATTATCAAGGTATTTAAAGGGAAAGGGGGAAATAACTGATGGGACTCGAATTAATTGAACTCGTTCCGATTTTTATGGTATTTATTCTCTATTTCCTGGGAATGCCGATTGTATATGCACTGTTTGGTTCAACCTTCTTTTATTTTACATTTATTGATACAACCAGTAAAAACTGGCTGATCTTACAGAAGGTTATGACCTCTACACAGTCGTTCTCGATGTTAGCGATTCCATTTTTCGTTATGGCTGGTTCCGTCATGAACTACGGCGGCATCAGTGACAAGATGATGGATTTCGCGGAAGTGCTGACCGGTCATATGAAAGGCGGTCTGGCACAGGTAAACGTAGTACTTAGTATGCTGATGGGCGGATGCTCCGGTTCGGCCAACGCAGATTGTGCGATGCAGTCCAAGATGCTGGTTCCGGAGATGGAGAAGAGAGGTTACTCCAAGGCGTTCTCCGCAGCGATCACAGCGGCTTCCTCGGCTGCTACACCGGTTATTCCGCCGGGAGTAAACCTGATCGTTTTTACACTGATTGCACAGATTTCCCTGGGTCGTACGTTTGCGGCTGGTTATATTCCGGGTATTCTGATGGCAATCTCGATGATGATCGTTGTTTCGATTATTGCACATAAGAGAAACTACCCGACCACCCGTGAAAAATTCCCGTCTCTGAAAGAGATCGTGAAACAGGGTATTACCTCTTTCTGGGGTCTGTTCTTCCCATTTGGTATCATCCTGGGAATGCGTTTTGGCATGTTTACCCCGTCTGAGGGCGGTGCGGTAGCCGTTCTTTACTGTATTATTATCGGACGTTTCGTTTACAAGAAACTATCCCTGAAAGAGCATCTGGTTCCGATCCTGCTTGACAGTATCGCCGGTACTTCCAGCGTTGTCCTGATCATGGTTGCAGCGAATGTATTCGGTTACTACATGACCTGGATTAACCTGCCGAGAGTCGTGGCAACTGGTATGTTAAGCCTGACAACCAACAAGTGGCTGTTCCTTATGGCATGCAACGTAATTCTTCTGATTATGGGTATGTTCCTGGAAGGCGGCGCGGCGCTGATGATTATTACACCTCTGCTGCTTCCGGTTGCAAGACAGCTTGGAATCAATGATTACCACTTTGGACTGGTAGCGATCGTTAACATCATGATCGGTGGTATTACACCTCCGTTCGGTTCGATGATGTTCACGACCTGTGGTATCACGGGATGTCCGATCAGTGAGTTCCTGAAGGAAGTATGGCCATTTATCGTGTCCCTTCTGGTTGTTCTTCTGCTTCTGACCTTCTGCCCGTTCTTAATTACATGTGTACCGGATCTTCTGTACGGCGCAGCATAGAAACAGATTGACAAAACGTTAATAAATTGGATATAATAAAGCCCGTGAGATTAAGAGCAGAAAGGCAAACGTAGAAATACGGATGCTTTCTGCTCTTTTTTGTTCCATAAAAGATACCGGTATCGGTCATGGAAGAGTCTTGTGGAGCGAAAAAGAGCTGTGTTCTAGAAGCTTTACGGGCTTGCAGAGGGAGAAAAAATGGCAGTTTGGAAATGGATTGTGGAGACGGCGGCAACCTGGACAGCGGTCGGCATCTGGATTCGCCTGCTGTTTTCGCTGGCGGTGGGAATGTTCATTGGAATTGACCGTGGCCTGAAACGGCGCGGTGCGGGCATCAAGACGCATGTGCTGGTCTGCCTGGGTTCAGCGCTTGTCATGTTGACGAGTGAATATATGTTCCGGACATTTCCATCTGCAAAAGCGGACATGGCGCGGATGGGCGCGCAGGTTATCAGCGGTGTCGGATTTTTAGGGGTTGGCACGATCATGGTAACCGGGCGTAATCAGGTGCGTGGATTGACTACAGCGGCGTGTCTCTGGGTCTGCGCCTGTGAAGGACTGGCAGCCGGTATCGGATTTGTGGACGGTGCGGTTTACGGTCTGATTCTGATTGCGGTTACCTTGAAGCTCCTGACACGTGTGGATACAATGATTCATGAGCATGCAAAGGTGTTCGATTTCTATCTGGAATTTACCAGCAGCCGGTGTGTTGGGGCGTTCATGGATACCATGCGTTCTAAGAATGTGAAAATCGTGTCTTTTGATATTGCCAAGAATAAGTTAAAGGGCGAGGGTCCCTCCGCGACGATGTCGGTGGAAGTGCAGGACAAGTCGCTTCGAAAAACACTTCTGAGCGATATTCAGGCGATGGAGGAGATCCGGTTTGCAGAGGAGCTGTAGCAGCTAAAGGGTTCAGATGGGCTTACGCACGAAATGCAGCAGAAATAGGATGAATTGTCTAAACAAACAGGATAGTTGAAACGAGAACAAGAAAACATTTAGTATAAATAATGGAGGATCACAGTATGAACGGAAATACATACGACGTAGTGATTATCGGAGGTGGCGTCATCGGCAGCAGCATCGCCAGAGCGCTTTCGAAATATGAGTGCCGCACCGTGCTTCTGGAAAAAGAAGAGGATGTCTGCTCCGGCACATCGAAGGCAAACAGTGCTATCGTCCATGCGGGCTATGACGCAAAGACAGGTTCTTTAAAAGCAAAGCTCAATGTAAAAGGCAACGCCATGATGGGAGATTTATCCAAAGAACTCGATTTTGATTTCAAGCGGAATTCCTCCCTGGTACTCTGCTTCGCAGAAGAGGACCGCCCGGCGCTGCAGGCACTCTATGAGAGAGGCGTGGCAAACGGTGTGCCGGATATTTCCATTCTGACCGGCGATGAGGTCCGCAAGATGGAGCCGAACGTCAGCGGGGAGGTTGTGGCAGCGCTCTATGCACCGACTGGCGGCATCGTATGTCCATTTGGTCTGACGATCGCGCTGGCAGAGAATGCCTGTGATAACGGCGTTGAATTTGTATTCAACACAAAAGCAGAAAAAGTTGAAAAAACGACAGAAGGATACCGTGTGATAACCAACAACGGTGTCTTCGAGACAAAATATGTCGTGAACGCAGCCGGCGTGTATTCTGATGAGATCCACAACATGGTTTCGGAAAAGAAGCTTCACATTGTGCCGCGCCGCGGCGAGTACTGCCTGCTCGATAAAGAGGCTGGCAACCACGTATCAGCGACCGTCTTCCAGCTTCCGGGCAAGTATGGCAAGGGAATCCTCGTCAGCCCGACGATTCACGGAAATCTCTTAGTCGGACCGACCGCGGTGGATCAGGAAGATAAGGACGGAACCTACACGACCGCCGAGGGACTGGCAGAGGCATGTGAGAAGGCAACCAAGAGTGTCAATAACATTCCGTTCCGTCAGGTCATCACTTCCTTCTCCGGTCTGCGTGCCCATGAGGACGGCGATGATTTCATCATCGGTGAGGCGGAGGATGCACCGGGCTTCTTTGATGCAGCCGGAATCGAGTCTCCGGGACTTTCCTGCGCACCGGCGATCGGTGAATATCTGGCTGGGATGATCGAGGAAAAAGCTGGATTTGGCAAGAATCCGAATTTCAATCCGGTCCGCAAGGGCATCGTGAAAGCAGCACGTTTAAATACGGAAGAACGCGCAGAACTGATCCGCAAGAACCCGGCATACGGCGCAATCGTCTGCCGTTGCGAGACAATCAGCGAGGGGGAGATCGTGGATGCGATCACCCGTACACTCGGCGCACGCTCGATGGATGGCATCAAACGACGCGTCCGTCAGGGTATGGGACGGTGTCAGGCAGGCTTCTGCACTCCGAGAGCGATGGAAATTCTCTCCCGTGAGACGGGAATCCCGATCACAGAGATCTGCAAAAACCGCAAAGGTTCCGAAATGATAAAAGGTGAGGAGGCATAACCATGATTCAGCATGACATTGTAATTATCGGCGGCGGTCCGGCTGGACTGGCAGCGGCAGCAGCGGCAAAGAAAAGCGGCGCAGAGGATATTCTGATTCTGGAGCGCGACAGTGTGCTGGGTGGTATCTTAAATCAGTGTATCCACAATGGTTTTGGTCTTCATACCTTTAAAGAAGAGCTGACCGGACCGGAGTATGCGGCACGTTATGAGGAAGAAGTGAAAAAGCTGGAAATTCCGTACCGTTTAAACAGCATGGTACTGGATATCAATAAAGACAAAGAGATCACAGTCGTAAGCCGCAGCGAGGGACTGGAGCTCATCAAGGCAAAAGCGATTATCCTGGCGATGGGGTGCCGCGAACGTCCGAGAGGCGCCCTGAACATTCCAGGGTATCGTCCGGCAGGTATCTACACTGCTGGTACGGCACAGCGTCTCATGAACATCGAGGGACATATGGTCGGTAAAGAGGTTGTCATCCTCGGTTCCGGCGATATCGGACTGATCATGGCGAGACGTATGACACTGGAGGGCGCAAAGGTTAAGGTCGTAGCGGAGCTGATGCCGTATTCGGGCGGTCTGAAGAGAAATATCGTACAGTGCTTAAACGACTTTGATATTCCGTTGAAGTTAAGACATACGGTTGTGAATATCGAGGGAAAAGAGCGCGTGAAAGGCATTACGCTGGCACAGGTCGGACCGGACCGCAAACCGATTCCTGGTACCGAAGAGCACTATGACTGTGATACGCTTCTGTTATCCTGTGGCCTGATTCCGGAGAATGAGCTGACGAGAAATATGGGCGTGACGATGAACCCGGTTACCTCCGGCCCAATGGTCAATGACCGTCTGGAAACAGGCATCGAGGGTGTATTTGCCTGCGGCAACGTGCTTCATGTACATGATCTGGTTGACTATGTATCCGAGGAGGCAGCGCTGGCAGGACAGAACGCAGCGAAATATGTGAAATCCGGCGAGACGAAGAAAGGTCACAGCGTGACACTCAAGGCAGAAAATGGCGTCCGCTACACGGTACCGCAGTCGATCGATACCGAGGCGATGGCAGACAAGCTGACGGTTCGTTTCCGTGTGGCAGATGTTTATAAAAACCGCAGCATTTCCGTTTATTTTGACGGAGAGCGTGTGAGCAGCCGCAAAAAACGCGTGCTGGCACCGGGTGAGATGGAGCAGGTAATCCTGACGAAGGAAAGTCTGGAGAAATATCCGGATCTGAAAGAAATAACCATTTGCACGGAGGTGGATGAGTGATGGAAGTAAGAGAACTGACCTGTATCGGATGTCCGCTGGGCTGTCAGCTCACTGTGACGATGGGAAATGACGAGATCAAGGTAGAAGGAAATACATGCCCGCGGGGCGAGGCGTATGCGAAAAAAGAGGTAACCAATCCTACGAGAATCGTTACCTCAACGGTACGGGTCGAGGGCGGCACAATCGAGAGAGCAGCGGTCAAGACGGCTTCGGATATCCCGAAGGGCAAAATCTTTGATTGCATGAAGGAGATCCGCGCCGTGAAGGTGGCTGCTCCGGTGCATATCGGGGATGTGATCATTGATGACTGCGCTGGAACTGGGATTGCAGTTGTGGCGAGCAAGAATGTAGAGCGGGCGTAAGGAATCGTGAAGGTGACACCGACAGCCCCGACACAGAATATAGGATGAGAGATGGGAGGTTGTACAGACTCATAGAAGAGATTTGTACGGCTTCCCATTTTTGAAATTAAGATTTATGAAAAACCTGCTTGCATATTTGGGCAGGATTGGATAAAGTTGTTTTGAAGAAAATCTTTTTTACAGGTACATATTTACAGAGATAAATTACAAGGAGAGAGGCATGGAAAAACGTGAAATTTTAAAGGAGACAGAGCTGTTTGTCCTCGATATGGACGGGACGTTTTATCTGGATACGGATGTGCTCGACGGGGCGTTGGATTTCCTGGAGGAAGTGAAGAAAGCCGGGAAGAGATATGTGTTTTTTACGAATAATTCGTCGAAATCACCGAAAACATATATTGACAAACTGGCAAAAATGGGGTGTTATATTAAAAGAAATCAGATCATTACATCCGGGGATGTGATGATTCAGTATCTGAAAGAGTATTATCCTGAAAAGAAAGTCTATCTGGTGGGAACGCCGGACCTGGAGGAGAATTTCCGTGAAAATGGCATTCTTCTGACAAGGGAGATGCCGGATGTGGTCGTGATTGGCTTTGATATGACATTGACCTATGAGAAGTTGGAGCGCGCCTGCACGTATATCCGCAACGGCGCTGTGTTCCTGGCAACGCATCTGGATATCAACTGCCCGACGAAGGATGGTTTTATCCCGGACTGCGGCGCAATGTGCGCGGCAATCTCCTTATCGACCGGAAAGGAGCCGAAGTATGTCGGAAAACCATTCAAGGAGACCGTGGATATGGTTCTGGAGATGACCGGGGCAAAGCGCGAGGCAATGTCGTTTGTCGGCGACCGGATCTACACGGATGTGAAAACCGGCGTGGTAAATGGGGCACACGGAATCCTGGTGCTGACCGGCGAGACGAAGCTGGAGGATGTACCGAAGGCGGATGTCGTGCCGGATGCGATTTTCACAGGGCTGAAAGAGATGGGAGAAATACTCAAGACTATGAGAGAAGAGGAAGCATAGAATGACAATGCTTGAATTACTGGAGGAATCTCCGATAATCGCAGCGATTAAGAGCTGGGAAGGGCTGGAAAAAAGTCTTAAATCTGAATGTAAGGTAGTATTTGTGCTGTTTGGCACGATCTGTGATATTGATCAGATTGTAGCGCGCATCAAGGACGCCGGGAAGGTGGCGATCGTCCACGTGGATATGATCCAGGGACTGAGCACCAAGAGGGTGGCGGTCGATTTTATCGCCCACAATACGCGGGCGGACGGTATTATCAGCACAAAAAATACACTGGTGGAGCGCGCGAAGGAGATGGGACTTTATGCGATCCAGAGAACCTTTGTTGTGGATTCGATCGCACTCGATACATTGAAAAAACAGATCGAAATGTTCCGACCGGATGCAGTCGAGATCATGCCGGGGGTGATGCCGAAGATTCTTAAGATCATGCGCGAGTACACCGATATTCCGCTGATCGCCGGGGGACTGCTGTCTGACAAAAAAGATGTGATGGCGGCCTTTGAGGCGGGTACGGATGCCATTTCAGCGACGAATGAAGCGGTGTGGTACGTGTGATTTTAAAACTTAAACGATTTAGACGCTGTGAGTGACAGATATATTTGAAATAATGAAATTGATAAAAAAATATCAATCATTTCGCGATTTCGCTTGATTTTTTACCATGAATGCATTAGAATGATGAAGTAATCTCTTTTGGTAAAAATAGATAAAGAGAAGAAAAGGCGAGTTTTCGCATTGTACAAAATATAAGAACCGTGAAAAGGTAAAGCGGTTGCAAACTATACACATGTACAGTGGGGGACACTGAAATCCCCGGTTCGGTGAGAAATGTCAGACAAAATTTAAGTCGAACGTCCGTGAGACTTGGCGCATGATTCTGGTCAGCGAAGCTGACAATTTCACACAGACGGGAGCCGCCGGATAACAGGAAAGGGGTATTAAGATGGCTAAGATCGATTTAAGCAAGTACGGAATCACAGGAACAACGGAGATTGTTTACAACCCTTCTTATGAGATGCTGTTTGAAGAAGAAACCAAACCGGAGCTGGAGGGCTATGAAAAAGGTCAGGTCAGCGAGCTTGGTGCAGTAAACGTTATGACAGGTATTTATACCGGACGTTCCCCGAAAGACAAATTCATCGTTATGGATGAGAACTCTAAGGACACAGTATGGTGGACTTCAGACGAGTACAAGAACGACAACCATGTAGCATCCAAAGAAACCTGGAACGCAGTAAAGGATATCGCTTTAAATGAGCTCTCCAACAAGAGACTGTTTGTAGTAGATGCTTTCTGTGGCGCAAATAAAGACACCCGTATGGCGATCCGTTTTATTGTGGAGGTTGCTTGGCAGGCTCATTTCGTAAAGAATATGTTTATCCGTCCTACCGAGGAAGAATTGGCCAACTACGGCGAACCGGATTTCGTTTCTTTCAATGCTGCTAAAGCTAAAGTAGACAACTACAAAGAACTGGGTCTGAATTCAGAAACAGCAACTGTATTCAACCTAAGAACCAATGAGCAGGTGATACTGAATACCTGGTACGGCGGAGAAATGAAAAAAGGTATTTTCTCTATCATGAATTACCTGAATCCGTTACGTGGTATCGCTTCTATGCACTGCTCGGCAAACACCGATCTGGAAGGTAAAAACACAGCTATTTTCTTCGGTCTGTCCGGAACCGGTAAAACCACTTTATCGACCGACCCGAAACGTTTGTTGATCGGTGATGACGAACACGGTTGGGATGACGAAGGAGTGTTCAACTACGAAGGCGGTTGCTATGCAAAAGTAATCAATCTGGACAAAGACAGCGAACCGGATATCTACAACGCCATCAAACGTGACGCCCTGTTGGAGAACGTAACTGTAGATGCAAACGGCAAGATCGATTTCAACGACAAATCGGTAACTGAAAACACCCGTGTTTCTTATCCGATCTATCACATCAAGAATATCGTCAAACCGGTATCTAAAGGCCCGGCAGCCAAACAGGTTATCTTCTTGTCAGCCGACGCATTCGGAGTATTGCCTCCGGTATCCATCCTGAACGCAGAACAGACAAAATATTATTTCCTGTCCGGATTTACCGCAAAATTGGCAGGAACAGAGCGTGGAATTACCGAGCCGACACCGACTTTCTCTGCTTGTTTCGGAGCTGCTTTCTTATCACTGCATCCCACCAAATATGCAGAAGAGCTGGTAAAGAAAATGGAAAAATCAGGTGCTAAAGCTTATTTAGTAAACACCGGATGGAACGGTACCGGCAAACGTATTTCTATTAAAGATACCCGTGGTATCATCGATGCCATCCTGGACGGTTCTATCGATAAAGCTCCGACCAAAACGATCCCGTTCTTTGATTTCGTTGTTCCGACCGCTCTGCCGGGCGTAGATCCGAAAATCCTCGATCCCCGCGATACTTATGCTAACGCAAGCGAATGGGAAACCAAAGCAAAAGATCTTTCAGAACGGTTCATCAAAAACTTCAAGAAATTTGAGGGTAATGCTGCCGGTAAAGCTCTGGTTGCTGCAGGACCGAAACTTTAAATTACAAGACTCCCGGAAACGGGAGTTTTTTTTATAGCTTCCCAAAACCTATCGAAAAAGCATGTAATTTGAAATAAAGCAGAAACTCACAATAATTCCCGATAATAAAAAATAATAGGGTAAAAATACATATTATCCGAATGCCTCCAGAAGACTTCAGACAACAAATACACTTTAGAAGCATTGTTCGGCTCGAACAATTCACTCCAATGTGTCCTAAAAGAAATTCTATTATGAAAAAAGAGGGTGACTTCCCCCTCTTTTTCCTATTATCCCATATATCCCTTCATGATTCCCCGCTTACTGTTGCGGACAAACATGATAATTTCATCCCTTTCTCTGGAAGCAGGCATTTCAGCTTCTATTCTTTCGATAGCATCGGAGTTGTTAAGACCCGATTGATAAAGAATGCGGTAAATATCCTGGATTTCATTAATTTTCTCGTTTGAAAACTCCCGACGGCGCAAACCGATAGAATTTACTCCGACATATGAAAGCGGTAAACGGCCGGCTTTTACATAAGGAGGTACATCTTTTCCAATCAAAGAGCCTCCCTGGATCATCACATGTTTGCCGATATGCACAAACTGATGGACAGCGGTCATTCCTCCCAGAATCGCAAAATCGTCTACGACCACTTCACCCGCCAACTGACAGGCATTGGTGATGATACAATTATTACCGATCTTACAGTCATGAGCGATATGGGCATAAGCCATAATCAAACAATTATCCCCGATTTCAGTAACTCCCTTAGCAGCAGTGCCCCGATTAACAGTCACACATTCGCGGATAGTCGTATTATCTCCGATTTTTACAATGGTCTTTTCACCTCTGAATTTCAAATCCTGGGGTACAGCAGCGATCACTGCTCCCGGAAAAATTTTACAATTCTTACCGATATGGGCACCTTCCAGAATAGTTACATTCGATCCGATCCGCGTACCTTCTTCTATCACCACATTTTTATCAATCGTCACAAAGGGTTCTATCACCACATTATCAGCAACCTGAGCTTCCGGATGAACATATGCTAACGGTTGTTTCATTCGTTTATTATTTAATGAATACTATATTATCTGAATAAAAAATTTCAGCCTGCAAATATAATTATAAGTTTTTGGTTTTTGCGACCTGAGCCATAAATTCTCCTTCACAAACCAGTTTTTTTCCAACATAAGCATATCCCTTCATCTGCACGATACCTCTTTTTATAGGTGCTGTAGTGATTAATTTGAAGACCAGTGTGTCACCGGGCACTACTTTATTCCGGAATTTCACCCCGTCGATCTTCATAAAATAAGTCGAATAGTTTTCGGGATCAGGCACTCCACTCAGCACCAATATACCACCACATTGCGACATCGCTTCCACAATCAACACGCCCGGCATCACCGGCTCATCAGGAAAATGTCGGACAAAATGAGGCTCGTTCATGGTCACATTCTTGCAACCGATCACCATGTTTTCAGTTACTTTATAAATCTTATCGACCAATAAAAACGGTGGGCGGTGAGGCAGTAAAGTACGGATCTTATTGATGTCCATCAGCGGAGTGGCATCTAAATCCAGATCTATAGGATAAGCATCGTCTTTCTCTTCAGCCAGAATTTCTTTATAGATCATCTTGGCCATAGAAGTATTTGCTTTATGTCCGGGTCTCTCAGCAATCACCCGGCCTTTGATAAAACGGCCACATAAAGCCAGATCACCGATAACGTCCAATAATTTATGACGGGCAGGCTCATTATCGAAATAAAGTTCCAGATTATTGAGAACACCTTCTTTGATCTGAATATTCCCGTAACCGAACAATTTAGCCAAACGATCGATTTCGGGCTGATCCATCTTACGGTCGACGATAACGATCGCATTACTCAAATCTCCTCCTTTAATCAGATTATTGGCCAGCAACATTTCCACTTCCCGCAGAAATACAAAAGTACGGCAAGGGGCGATCTCTTTCGCAAAATCAGTAGAAGCTTCCGAATAAGAAGCGAACTGCATCGCCAGATAAGGAGAATCGTAAGCTACCATGGTATTGATAGAATACGTATCATCCGGCAATAATGTAATGCGGGTATCCGAAGCTTCGCAATAAAATTCCATTTTTTTCTTTACTGAAAAATAACGGCGTTCTGCTTGTTGCTCTTCAATCCCAACTTTTTGAATCTCTTCCACATAATAACGGGCACTCCCATCCAAAATCGGAAATTCTTCTCCCGACAGTTCGATCACACAGTTATCTATACCGCAACCGTATAAAGCAGCCATAGCATGCTCTAAAGTATATACTTTGGCTCCGTCTTTTTGCAGACAACTGGCGCGATCTACCAATTCAATATATTTCGCCAGTGCCGGAATCTCGGTTTTCTCTTCGAGATCGACTCTGACAATTTTATATCCGGTATTTTCCGCTGCCGGCTTAAAGGTAGCACATACTTCTTTACCCGTATGCAAACCTTTGCCTTTTAATGAAAATTCTCCTTTTAATGTGTTTTGTTTCACTGACATTATTGTTTTGACTTTAATGTTTGTATTTCTTTTTCCAAATCCCGGAGCTGCCCGTATAATTCAGGTAATTTTCTGAACAGCACATAACATTTCCGATATTTCGAAACATCGAAAGCAGGTGCTCCCATAAATACGGATCCTTCGGGGACATCGTTCGTAACCCCGGATTGAGCGGCAAGCATCGTCTTGTCTTCAATCCTGAGATGTCCGGCAATACCGACCTGTCCGCCGAACATACAATGCGCACCCACCTTAGTTGTTCCGGCAATGCCACACTGAGCCGCCATCACCGTATTTTCTCCCACCACCACATTGTGAGCGATCTGAACCAGATTATCCAGTTTTACGCCTTTTTTTATACGGGTAGACCCCATAGTTGCCCGGTCAATACAAGCATTGGCACCAATCTCCACATTATCTTCAATAACGACATTACCAATCTGTGGCACTTTATTATAATTATCCCCATTGGGAGCAAAACCAAAACCATCTGCGCCGATCACCGTTCCGGCATGGATCGTACATCCACTACCGATCACACAGCCATAATAGATTTTTGCCCCGGCATAGATCGTCGTATGATCACCGATCACAACACCCTCACCGATATAAACCTGAGGATAGATTTTTACATCATTACCGATTTTCGCCCCTTTACCGATATAAGCAAAAGCTCCCACATAAGGAGCTTCACCGATAACCGCCCCTTCACCGATATAAGAAGGTTGTTCGATACCTGTCGGCCGGGAACGCATACTATCGTACATCTGCAACAAAGAAGCGATCGCTTCATAAGCCGAAGGCACCCGGATTAAGGTACAGGGTACCTGCTGTACAGGAGAAAAGTCATGATTCACCAAAACGACAGAAGCAGCTGTCGTATAAATATAGTGTTCATATTTGGGATTTGCCAGAAAGGCCAATGTATTGGGCTTTCCTTCTTCAATTTTAGATACATTATTAACCATCACTTCCCCATCCCCTTCAACTACACCTTTTAATAATGCAGCAATATCTTTCGCCTTGAATTCCATATTTCAAAAATTTCGGCAAACTTACAAATTTTATTTGTAACTCATAAAAATATTACGAATATGTTTCAATTTTAAGAAAAATGAAACATATTCCCCATTGAATCAACCTCATAATTAACAACCACTTATCTCCTCTTCAAACTATAAAGATCAGCTATCCGGAGGATATAACAAAAACGAAGCGACACCGATCTATTTAAAACTACGATTGAAATAGTTACAGGAGTTTCAACGATTACAAAGGTTTCAGCAGTCAAGTTTAACCGTTGTAACTAAAAACGGTAGTTTAAACCAGATTTATAAACTTTTGCCCTATTTATCCCGCGATTATTTTGTATTTTAATAATTA
>ERZ838118.2319-NODE-2319-length-20545-cov-14.927721_pt1 | contig 20545 bp, 10 predicted proteins | sample MGYA00519863_ERZ838118 | MGnify/ENA primary metagenome ERZ838118 (study PRJEB31850, sample SAMEA3708827) | human gut metagenome | biome: human gut; feature: human-associated habitat; material: faeces | place: China | collected 2014 ...
AGTTGTTTGTCGACGGTGCCACGGGCATCGCCCGCAACCTGGGTGTCAGCGAATCGATTATCGGACTGACACTGGTTGCAGGAGGGACTTCCCTTCCTGAACTGGCTACGTCTATCGTTGCCGCATTAAAGAAAAATCCGGAAATTGCTATTGGAAATGTGATCGGTAGTAATCTCTTCAATATATTCTTTGTACTGGGATGTAGCGCCAGCATCACTCCTCTCCATCTTAGCGGAATTACCAACTTCGACCTGTTTACGCTAGTAGGTTCCGGTATCCTGCTCTGGTTATTCGGGCTGTTCTTTGCCAAAAGGACTATCACGAGAATCGAAGGAGGAATTATGATACTTTGTTATGTGGCGTATACGGTGGTATTGATTGAAAAGCTTTAATTCTTTCAATTACCTCTAAACACATACGACCATTATGATAAGGACATTTCCAAAAACCAGCCTTATCCTCTCTTTTATTAACTGAACCGTCGTGGCGAATGCTCCAATACCATTCGCCATTTTTCCAATCTATCAAATAATTCTTAATAAAATCCCAACAATCATACGCTTTCTGTAATGCAACAGATTCACCAAAATACTGATAAATATTAAAACAACCAACAACTGTTTCTGCTTGTACCCACCAATGACGATCCTTATCCACCAAATTCAAATCTAAATTTTTCTCATATATCATACCTTGAACAGTAAATCCGTCAAAAGCAGCATTAGCAATCTTCTTAACGACAGACTCCACTTCAGCCAAAAATCCCATATCACCTAACTCTAAAGCTGCTTCATGAATTAACCAAGATGCTTCTATATCATGTCCATAAGAAATAATATGGTGATCGCAATTCCAATATTCATCAAAAAAAAGCTTCAAATGCCAAGACGAATGGTCTAATATTTTTTTAATAAAAACCTCTATCAAGTTCCGCAATTGCTTTCTTAAACGATCATCTTTCCATATACGATATAAGTTTGTATAAGACTCTAAAATATGTAAATGTGTATTCATCGTTTTTTTCTCATTTACATCTTTCTCACTTAAACGCATATCATCAATTTCACTCCATTCACGAGTAAATGCCTCCCAATACCCATTGTTTATATGATCAAAACTATGATCTTCAATACATTCAAATAATCGAATAGCATAAGCCAATGCTTCCGGATCTCCCGTTGCACGATTGAACTCGCTTAAACCATAGATAGCAAAAGCAATTGCATAAATTTGTTTTTTCGTATCTAAAGGCTGATTTTTAAAATCAAGCGCCCAATAGACACCTTCATATTCCTGATCATAGAAGTAATCTATAATAACAGATTTTGCACGTCTTGCGATTGTCAAATATTCTTCCTTATCAAGCAGTCGATAAGCAGCAGAGAAAGTCCACAAAATACGGGCATTAAGAATGGCCCCCTTCACTGCTTCCGGAGTTAATTCATCCATTCCCGTTACTCGACCATAAAATCCGCCATATTCTTCATCAATCATTCTTCGCATCCAATATGACAAAATATTTTCTGTTAGAACTTCCTGCATCTCCTGTTTTAAATCCCCAATAGCTTGTTCCATCTCTAAATTATAAATTACGTTTCTGCTTTAAATTTATTGTTATCTCTTCCATTTTTTTCTCGGACAACGGATACATACTAATAAAAATAATGCTCAATACAGTTCCTATCGCCGGTAAAAAGCTCAAAAACAACTTAATACCATGAAGCGTTGCTTGGTTTTGTACCATATTAGCCTGAAAGCCAAAATATGACAACAACCACCCTGTTATTGCACTACCAATAGCCCAACCAAATTTTTGACTCATAGAAGAAGAAGAAAAAATCAATCCCGTAGCTCTATTTCCTGTTTTTAATTCCGAATAATCTGCACAATCTGCATACATTGACCATAACAAAGGAAAAATACTCCCTGCACAAACACTTATTATTATTTGAAAAACAAATATCATCAAAATATTCTCCCTATCTAACCAATAAAAAAGAACAGAAAAGATGGTTGCAATAGCCATAGCCCACATATAAGTTGCTCTTTTTCCAATTCGATTACTTATTGGAGCGGCTAGGATAACTCCACCGATATTAGCAGCCTGTCCAACTGCTAAATACAATCCACTCAAAACAAAAGAAATTCCTAGAAAAGAAGCTGTAGTATAATTTTCCTCTATTATAAAATATTTAAAATAATAAACGGTAGCTCCATCACGAATGGAATTAAAAACCAACGCTGCAACACCTGCTCCCAACAGAATCCACCATGGACGATTATTCAACAAATCCTTCAAGTCATCCTTCAACAAGTTTTGCTGTTGACTAATAGATTTCACCCTTTCTTTCGTCCATGCAAAACAACCATAAAAAAGCACTGCACAGATTAACGCAATTACTACAACACTCATCGTCCAACCACGTTGCGCATTGTACCCCTCACTAAAATAATTTACCATTGGCATAAATAACAACAACGCAATAAAACTGCCAATATACGCAAACGTCATACGATAAGTAGAAAGAATATTCCGTTCTTTCGGATCTGAACTTATCACACCCAACAAAGATGCATAAGGAACATTTATTGCAGAATAAACCATCATCATTAACGAATATGTAAAATAAGCATAAATAACTTTTCCCGTATCCTCTAAATCAGGAGTCATAAATGTTAGAACACCAATTATAGCAAATGGAACTGCCAAATAAAGCAAATAAGGACGAAACTTACCCCACCTTGAATGTGTACGATCAGCAATAACTCCTACAATAGGATCAAAAGCAGAATCCCATATACGAGTCACCAAAAACATAGTTCCCACGACTGTTGCTGATAGCCCAAACACATCTGTGTAAAATATCATCAAATAAGAACCGAATAACTTCCAAAACATGGATGAAGCCATATCTCCAAAACCATATCCAATCTTCTCTTTAAATTTAATCATACTATTCGTTCTTCTCAAAATTAACAATCTATCCATAAAAAGATATTTTCATCTTATTATAGCAAGATTTTTATCTATCATTTCTTTCAATGTCAGTACTGATGCATAAGAACTAAATCCATCTTGTGGAGTATTCATGCAATAATCCACCAAACGATCAATAGTAGATGTTGCCACATGCATACGCGTATCCGAAGATGCATAATAAATAAAAACAGTTCCATCTTCATCAACAATCCAACCATTACTGAAAAGTACATTCGATACATCTCCAACACGTTCTTCCCCCACAGGAGCCATAAAATATCCAGCAGGAGCCGCAATTACCTTGGTTGGATCTTCTAAAGAAGTCATATACATATATAACACATAGCGTAACCCAGATGCACAACCACGTACTCCATGAGCTAAATGCAACCAACCTGAAGATGTTTTAAGAGGATGCGGACCCTCACCATTCTTTACTTCTTTTATTGTATGATAATAGCGTTTATCAATAATCTTCTCGTTTTTTACTTCTGCATGAGTTATATCTTCCACTAGTGCCCAACCAATGCCACCACCACTACCAGCATCAATAAACCCATCTTGCGGACGAGTATATAAGGCATACATGCCATTCACAAATTCCGGATGCAAAACCACATTACGCTGTTGACTTTTAGTCCGTAAATCCGGTAGACGTTCCCAATTTTTTAAATCTTTGGTACGAGCTATAGCTGCTGTTGCAGTAGCAGAAGATAGATCACTTGTCCCATCATGACGTTCTGCACAGAATAGACCATAAATCCATCCATCCTCATGAACAGTAAGACGCATATCATAAATATTAGTTGCAGGAATCAAGTCCTCGGGCATTGTTATTGGATAATCCCAAAAACGAAAGTTGTCGACTCCATTAGGACTTTCGGCTACAGCAAAAAAAGATTTACGATCAACTCCCTCTACACGCACTATAAGCAAATATTTTCCATCCAATTTTATAGCACCAGAATTCATCGTTGCATTAATGCCAATACGTTCTACCATATAAGGGTTTGTCTTTTCATTAAGATCATACCGCCAAAAAACAGGAGTGTGTTCTGCAGTTATAACCGGATATTTATACCGAGTAACTATTCCATTTCCCCCCATTACAGGTTCGTTTTTACGTGAAAGCAACACTTCATGTTCTGAAAAAAGCTGTTCTAATTTATTTTTAAAAGTACTCATCATCTTTATTTATTACAAACGAGTTATTAACCCCAATAAAAAACTAATATTCTATGTAATACAAGTTATTATCTTTTTTTTCCATTATAACTTCTTTCCTATTGCAAAAATCAATAAAGTCTTTTTCTGCCGGATGACCTTTATAAGGTGTATAATACCCTTTCAGGCTGTTCCGCCAAACTGCAACATAAGAAAGCCATAGTCTCTGAGGATAACCATTGATCACTTTTAGCAAAGTCTCAGTAAACCATTTTGAATTTTCAACCAATTTCTGCCCTGTTTCTGTTAATGCACATAACTTGTTCTTTTTACGCGCGTAATCTGATATTATTTTTAGTTTCTCATAAGCAACCTCCGGTTTTTCTGCCCCATATCTAAGATCCCAATAATTATCCATTCCTATAAGATCAACATATTCGTCTCCAGGATATCGAATTAGAAATTCTTCTAACGTTTTAAATTTGCAATCAGGTGAGAAAGCATATATAAAATTATGCACTTGTAATGTATCCCTTAAATACGTTACCGTAAATCGGTACAGTTCCTTAAATTCATCTGGTGTACAATGATTAGCTCCCCACCAGAACCAACTACCATCATACTCATGAAAAGGTCTAAAAATAACAGGTATATTTTCACCATACACACCAGTCAAATTGCGTGCGTATTCACCCACGCGCTGCAATATACCTTTATATTTTTCATGTAATTCTCCTCCTGGCAATATATGTTTTACAACAACAGTCGTATCATAAAAACTACCCTCAGTAAGTGGGTTAAAGAAATGCCAACAATAAGAATTAATACTACCTCTTGAATAAGCTTCAGCAGTAAGTCGTGAGATTTTTTTCTCCGACTTGACATCATTGGCTCCAACCCGAATAAAATCCATATAATCCCAACTATATATTGCAGGTAACATCCCCGTAATATCTTTTATATCCGAACGTCCCGAATCATCTCGCCAACCATATCCTGCAGATGTTGCATCCTGCTGACCAAATAAAAAGCAATTTTGATCAGCTACTTTCTTCAAATTATAGAACAAGGCTTTAGTAGTATAAGTAGCATAAGGGTCTACCAGAGAATACGTAAAATCATATTTATTATTCAAATCACATTGAGAAGAAAATCTCAGATTCTTTGTATAATCTGTCTCATAAAAAGCATTATTAGTTAAAACATTTTGCACCTTAATATTCTCACAATAACGAAATATTGAACGCCCCCGTTGTTTACCTATTCTGAAATTAGAGATTGTTACATTATTCACCCAACTCTCAGGCAAGCCAACAACAAGTATAGCTGGACCAGTGACCTCTTCTATTTCTATATTTTCAAAACGAATATTATTCATTTGTGGTATTTCTACCTGAGATTTTTCTCCAGAACGATACGATGTTTGATAATACCACATGTCAACCGAAAGTCCCCACCGTCCAAATCTTCTAGCTTTCAAATCTCTAAAAAGAATATTTTCAATTCTACCACCTCGACCTGGACGACTTTTCACATGGAATCCTCTATCTGCATTCTCAAAAGTACAATCTTCAAAAAACACATTTTTAACTCCTCCTGACATCTCACTGCCAACAGCAACACCTCCTCCATGACGAAAATGACAATAACTAACATATATATTCTCAGAAGGTATACCTATTTCACGACCTTCAGTATCAATACCCGATTTGATGGCAATATGATCATCATGAGTAGTCAACGTTGAATTTATTAAATAACAATCATTTGATGAATCTGGATCCCACCCATCTGCATTTGTCAATCCATATCCATCTGAATTTACTATAACTCCATCTGTAGTCACTCCTCGTGAAAAAATAGGATGTATACACCATGTAGAAGGATTCTGAATTGTAAAGCCTGTTAAATAAACATCATCACAATTTATAATGGGTAGTCCGTGAGCTCTAGCAGAACGATTAATCGCCGCTGTTTGTTTATCCGCCAACACACTCCCTTGACCATCTATCGTTCCTTTTCCTGAAATCGTAATATTCTTATATCGCACTTTATCATTTAATTTCCCTATATTCAATACACTAGCAAAAGCCTCTCGAACACGTCCTTCATAGCGTGTCTGTACCAAAGGAAAATCATTTATGTCATTACTTGCTTTTAAAACAGCTCCTTCTTCAAGATGAATTGTAATATCGTTTTTCTCTACAAAGAGAGCACCTGTTATAAACACTCCTTTAGGTATATACACCACACCATTGGAAGTACAAGCATCAATTGCAGTTTGTATGAATGTCGTATTGACAGTCTTTCCATCCGCTTTAGCTCCATAACGAGTTATATCGAATCTCTTTCCTAAAGCTCGCGTTGTAAAAGAAAGAGGTGGCATTTTAACTTCTCTCCCATCATTGTAAATATATTTCACATACACTTCATATTTTGTCGAAGGTTTTAAGCCATTTATTGTACAATGATTCTTTACTGTTGACAACAGGTGATATTTTCCTTGATAAATCTGATATTCCTTTATTTGCTTGTAGTCTTCAGGTTTATCCCAAAACAAGCCCACAGAGCGGGGAGTTATGCTCCCCGGTAAAATCCGGGAAGCATAAGTAAGTTGAATACTCAAGCATAAACTAATGATAAAACAATATTGAAATATACTTTTCATCTGTACTATTTAAAGTAAAATATTACTTTTATTACGTTCCTAAAATTATCAATATGATTTGGGACGATATTGATAACTAAAATCTAATGCATCTACCTCTTCACTCGTACCAATTGCATTAACATAAATCAATGCCCAGGAATGAGTATCCCGACCTCTATTATCCTTATAATCTAATCGCACAGCAATCCCGTTTTTAGATCCTAAAGAAGAACAGATCCCATTACTAACCGGAGTCCCTTGATTATATTTATTAATAACCTGATATACATCCCGATCTTTAAAAGCAACATCATTAGAATACTTTACCGCAGTTACAAGTGTATCTGCATTTCCAACCAAACGAATTTGATTTTTATCAATATACTCAATATGTGGAGAACTAATCGGAGTAGCCGAAGACCTTCCATTCGCTAAATTAAAATATAAATTACCATTAGGTGACAAAATCCGATTTTTTGTTTCATTATCAAATACCCATCGATTCACTTTATAAGCTAATGAAACAACATCGTCCGTTAAATCCCCCATTCTAACATGCATTTTCAATGATATTTCATCATCACGCTGATAATCTATTCCTTTAATCATCACCGTATCACCACTAATGCTATATTGCCGTTTGTCAAGTACAACGTCTTTCCCTTTTTTCTTTGAATACAGTTTCAATTGAAACTCATCCAGTTTATACTTCGGATTATTCAATTCGGAGGTTAACATTGAATACTGAAAATATACAGGATATTCTGATTGATACAAAGTACCTACTATTTTCGTCGTATCCTGCAACTGTGAACCAAGTACATCTGCCTGCAATGTAATGGCAGCAGTAGGAGGAATCAAAAGAGTAGAAACACATGAACATCTAGGATCATCTATTGATATAAAATTCACGTTAGGTATTTGTATTTCATTATAGTTAGGCGTTAGCGTGTATTTGCCAGAAGATTTCAAGGCATATTTCTCCAAAGTATCCCTTCTAATCACAATTTCGCCTTTTCCACTCCTCATATCAACTATTCCCCAAGAAAGACCGTAAGGGTTTCTTACGTCTATTTGAGAAAGTGAATGATGGCTAGGAGCTACATTCGTCAATCGAACGACTACCATAGAGTCTATCTTACAAGATAAGCACTCCACTGTAAAAGAATTTACTCCTATACCAGTCAAATTATCATATTTATCATCACATGCTATCAATATAGCCAGCGATAAAACAACACATATATATTTTATTAGTTTCATAACGTCTATTTTAAACTATTAATTACCAACCTTCATTATTCGAATTAATCAATCCATTAGCCGTAATTTCCTGAACAGGAATAGGATATAAATTTTGCCATTCTTCTCTTGGACGTTTAGCCTCAGTCATAGTTACAGCAAATTTACCCCAACGAATCAAATCCCAACGACGATTAAACTCTAAATATAATTCACGGCGACGTTCTAAACGAATTGAATCCCTCAGTTCTCTCTGGCTGATTCCAGAATATACGTCTTTAATCAATGGGATTCCTGCACGTTTTCGTACATCATCTAACTTATTTATTGCTTCATTTACATCATTCAACTCATTCTTTGCTTCAGCATACATTAAAAGTACATCTGCATACCGAAGCAGAATAATATCAGAGCCATTTTCAAGCTTACCATTTGCCCCTGGATCTGTATACTTGAGAGAATATATTTTGGGAGTCGCCTTACGAGATGAACCAGCATTATTCCATTTTACATCAATTGTTTTATCATAACCATAACCCGTATGGTCATTCTTAGGAACAGAAGGTACTGCATAAGTCGAATTCCATTTATTTTGATCATTATACACCCAACCAAGAGGCATTGGTCCACTTTGTTCTGTGGCAGTAGGTCTTACATAAGGGCAATATACATAATACCATCTTTGCTCACTTGATTTTGCATTATAAAAAGAATCAGCCAACGCTTTTCCCCATTCGACACGTTTATCATTACCATAGAATTTCTTACCTACAAAATCCCAACGAAGTGTAACTTGCCCGCCACCACTACCATCGGTACCCGACCAACCAGATACAGGAGGACAAAGAGTAAATGCGATTTCGACACCTTTCCCAGCAGTATTCGTCAATGTTTGAGCTACAAAAAGAATTTCATTACATTTATTCTGTGTTTTTGGATCAAATATATCCATATACTTCTGCTCCAATGCTGGAAATCCCGTAATAGAAGCCCAATGAAAGATTGAATCTCCTGCATCTACAACTTCTTTATAACAATCAACCACTTTTGCAGGATCAGAAGTCTTTGCCCCAACTCCATAAGCTTCTGCTCCAGCCAAATGCAGATATGCTTTCATCATTAATCCAAATGCTGCTTGCTTAGTAGGACGTCCACGATCCTTATCACTAGCATAACTACCATTATAGTTTACAGGTAAGTATTGAGAGGCTTCCTTAAGATCATTTACAATTTGTGTATAGACTATTGTCTGCTCTGATCTCGCCATATCTTGTGACGAAACTCCTTCAATATATGGTTCTATCCTCAAAGGAATAGGTCCAAAGCGTCTTACCAACTCCATAAAGGCATGAGCTCTTAAAAACAAAGCCTCTCCCCTGTATCGTTTCCGTAAATCGGGAGTTAAAATATCTCCCTTTTTATCTAATGCGTACAAAAAAGTATTAGCTTGTTGAACGATAGTATAAAAACCTCTCCATCCATCCGCTGTACGATTAATCATATCATATTTACCATCAGTACCTGGTCGATAGGTGTTACTAGCTTGTGTATCATCATCATCAAACAGAGTTGTAGCAATTGCCGCCCCTCCCCATGTGTTACCTGTAACCAACAAACTATATACTCCATTCAAATAATAACCAAACTGTTCGGGTGTTTCAAAATAAGCATCAATTGGTAACGAAGTATAGGGTTTCTCCTCCATATTACAAGACACATACATTCCCGATAATAAGAATATTAACAATAATACTATATTTTTCATTTTCATAATCAAACAAATTAAAATTCAACATTCAATCCAAATGAAAACATACGAGCTTGAGGATAGTTACCCATATCTACTCCTCTAGAAAGAGCACTAGAACTTGCACTTACTTCCGGATCATATCCATGATATTTTGTAAATGTAAAAGGATTAATTGCATTAAATGACATCTTCATAGCAGATATCCCCTTCATCTTGTTTACATTGAAATTATACGATAAATTTATATTCTTAATACGAACATACGTTCTTTTTTCAAGATACTGTCTTGAAAATTTCTTCGGATCTTCGTTTCCACTTTTTATAAGCCGTGATGTATTGCTGGTACCATCGCCACGCCAAGCTTCCGCATATAAAAAAGCTGGTATATTACTTTCTCCATTCAACTTACGCGGCATTATAAAATTTGTATTAATTATATCTCCTCCAATTACTCCTGATACAAATACTCCTAACTCAAAACGCTTATAGGAGAAAGTATTATTAAATCCAAAAAAGAAATCAGGGTTAGTATCACCAATAATTGTCTGGTCGGACTCATTAACTACACCGTCTCCATTGATATCTTTGAATTTTAACATACCGACTGCTTGCCCCGATTGTATGGCTTGTTTTTTACCATTCTTGTCAATTGAATAATTAGCATCCACTTCTGCCTGATTTTGGAAAATTCCATCAAAAACATATCCATAAATAGCTCCAATAGGACACCCCACCCTTTGAATAAAAGGTTGAACATTCAATCCATACGCACTACCTAAAGTTGACGCAAATTGTTCTTTCACAGGACCTAAATCACGTACCTCATTCTTATTAGTATACCAATTTGCATTGATATCCCACACAAAAGAACGAGTCATTATAGGACGAACATTTAGATCTATTTCAATTCCTGTGTTTCTGATTTTTCCCGAATTTACAGTCTTTTCTTTAAATCCTGTACTAGGCGCCATCGAGATTTTTTGCAATAAATCTCTTGTATCTTTCAAATACCAATTGATCGACCCTCCAATACGTTCATTTAAAAAGCCAAAATCTAGTCCCAAATTAAATTGAGAAGTAGTTTCCCAACGCAAATTCGGATTAGCCTGAGCCGTTTCATAATATGCGTTTACTAGCTGATTGCCTATAGAAGCAGTCGTTGGAGAAAGCCTTGACAAAGATTGATATGGAGATAAGCCTTGATTTCCCGATTCTCCATAACTTAACCTCAATTTCAATGTACTAATCCAATCTACAGATTTTAAAAATCGTTCCTGATTAATTCGCCACGCTAAAGCAAAAGACTGAAAAGTTGCCCATTTGCTATTTTTTGCAAACTTACTGGCTCCATCTGTACGAAGCGTATATGTCAAAAGATATCTATCATTAAAGTTATAATTAACACGACCAAAATAAGAAATTAGATTCCATTTATTAGCGCCCACTGCAACAGGCTGTGTCAACAGAGCAGAGCCACTTGCCCAAAACGTCAACAAATCATCTGCAAATCCCGACGATTCAGTTTTAAGAGAACGGTTTTGCCGTTCATCATAAGTAAAACCAAGTAAAAAATCCAATTTGTGCTTATCCCGAATTTTTAGATTATAAGTCAACAAGTTCTCTGTAATAAAACTATTATAATTCAAATCTGACAGTTGAGCTAAACCGTTACCAGATTTTCCTTCATTCAATGTCCGTGGAAAATAATTATCATTTTTTTGCACATAATAAACCCCACTCAATCGTGTCTTAAATTGTAGCCCTTTAATAATATTAAATTTAAATTCAATATTTCCAGTAAAATTAGACAAAGTTTGTCTGATAGTTGCTTCATCTAAAAAACGCAACGGTGTGGCTCCCCAGTTATTCTCATAACTAGGATCTTCCATGTCAACATCAGAAATAGGCACATCCGAAACACCTATAATATTGCCATCAGCATCTTTCAACAACGGAGGAATTGGAGAATACGTAATAGCTTTACGAACAACTCCACCCGCCTTTGAACTACCATCATTAGTAGATGTTTTCACCATACGATTCTTAGAATGAGTAAATGATCCACTAAAAGACATTGTCAGAAAATCCGTTAATTTATTATCTATATTGACTCGAGCACTCAACCGATCAAATGCCGTATTTTTCAATATACCATTTTGATTCATATAGCCCAGCATAACAGCATACTTATTATCCATCTTACCACCAGTAACAGATAATTGATAATCCTGTGACCAAGCCGGACGGTAAATTTCATCCTGCCAATCAATACCTTCACCTACTATACTCTCCAAAGCGGCTGGAGATATTTTTTTAATTGTAGTAGTTCCTATAGGATAATCCCAATCATCCGGATGCCGTGAGGGAGAATTACCCAAACCTGCTTCATTCTTATATTCTGCATATTGCCGAGCATTCAATACTTGTATTTTCTTAGATAAAATAGAAACGGACTGAGTGGTTGAAAATGAGATCTTAGCTTTACCATCCTTACCTCTTTTTGTTGTAATCATAACCACACCATTTGCACCCTGAGAGCCGTAAATTGCGGTAGCGGAAGCATCTTTCAATATTTCTATTGATTCGATATCTGAGGGAGACAACATAGACAACGGATTCGTATTAGAATACCCTGCAGTTGATGTAGTCCCTACACTATTTGATATATTATAAGGAGCTCCATCAATTATATACAGGGGTTCAGTCGATCCCATCATAGTACTAACACCACGTATTTGAATATAAGCGGAACCACCAGGAGTAGCATCTCCCTGAACTACTTCCACCCCAGCAATACGCCCCTGCAAACCTTGATCAAATGATGTAAATGAAGTTTTTGTCAACTCTTTATTTTTAACAGAAACAACAGAACCAGTTAAATCACTTTTCTTTGAAGTTCCATAGCCAATAACTACAACTTCATCTAAGTTACGGCTTTCTTCCTTCAGTCTCACATTAATCGTAGCAGAATTCACTTTTACAGAAACCGGCTGCATACCAACAAATGTAAAAACAAGAGTTTCCCCTCGCTTAGCATTTAGTGTATAGTTCCCATTAAGATCAGTTGTAGTACCAACTGTACGTCCCTTTACAGTAACCGTAACACCTGGCATTGGTTCACCAGATGCATCTTCAAACACCTTTCCTTGTATTTTCAAAAACTCTTGCGGAAAAGCAAGCAAAAAAATCAAAGAAAAGAAAAGAAAAAAAATTAATTTTTTTGTGTTTACCATAATTTTAAAATATAAAGTTTTAATTTTCAGTCACAAAAATAAGAAGGCGATATCAAACAAATAAATACTATTTTATCAATAACTGACACTTATCTATTTATTTATATAAAATCAAATCTTTATCGAGAAGTTTTATCTCAGGCAATCGGCAAAACACCTTAAAATCAGTACAACTCTTTTGCCCAGGATATGGTACATAATAATGATCAGGACGCCCATTTCTCCAACATAAAACATATACTATCGGATATTTGGAAATAGCCTTATATAAAGTTTTTGTCCACCATTTAGATTCAGGAATACATTCATATCCCGTTTCTGTTACAGCGGCTATTTTATCCATAGACTTAGAAACATCACAAAGGATTTTCAAATTTCTTTCCATATCATCAATATATTGTTGAGATGTTTTTTTTCCTGTTTGATAATTATCAAAACCAACAATATCAACATAACTTTTTCCCGGGAAACGCTCCAAATACTCCTTTTTATTCTGAACACTATTGGGAGAATACGCAATCAATAAATTATGCACACCTTTTACATTCATCAAATAATTAACTGTAAAACGAAATAAATATTTATAATCATCATTAGAACAATGTTTCCTCCCCCACCAAAACCAATCACCATTATGCTCGTGATAAGGTCTAAAAATTACAGGAATAAGATTCCCATTAGCATCTTTTAAAGAGTGAAAAAAGTCAGCCGCTAAATCTAACTTCTGCAACAGACGTGCATGATAAGGAGCTCCCGGAAGAATTTCTTTAACAGTATTCACAGTTTTTCCTTGCGGCCCTACCCATGCTTCTCCACCATTCACCAAATCTTTCATATGCCAACTAACCGTATTAACCGCTCCCATATTGTATGCATCAATAATATTTTTTCGAATAAGATCAAAAGGAACAGAATCAACATTATTCTTATTACCAATATGTCCTAAGTCATGCCCTATTACAGCAGGATATTGTCCTGTCACTCTTTCTACATCCGATGCCTTAGGAATATATTTCCAACCATTTCCATAAGCCAAATCGTCTTGATGTCCAAACAGAATATTTTTACCTTCAAGCCTTTTCAGATTTTTATATAATAGCTTCACATTTTCTAATGCTTTTGAGTCTACTATCTTATACATCTCCTTAGGAGCATAGTTATTTTCCATGTATTCTTGTTCAGCAGTGATACGATTTAAAAAATCCTTGCGAACTTCCGATGGGTAGTCTCCTACAGCTTTCTGAGAGAAATTGGTCATCTGGCGAACATAGTATTTAAGAAACTCATCACTTGATATAAAACGATCTAGTAACATTTGTTTCTGAGCTTCATTTTTATTTAATACAACATCAATTGCAGCAATTCTTGATTGTAAAATATAATACCATCCACTATATACATAGAGCATATTATTATATATTTCCAAATTTCTATCTACATATTCTTTCGCTCCCTCCAATAATTCAACAACCTTTTTTTGTTGAGTTACAAATTTCTCCAATCTTGCCCTACATTGCAATAAATAATCCGGTCGATCTGCCTTTGAAGTAATATGTCTGATCGCTCTATACCATTTGTCGTCATCACCTTTACCAATCAAAGCTTTCAGACAAAAATAATTACCTGGCCACATTCCTTCAATAATTCCACCATAGTCTGTCAAAAAGCCAGCCATTACTTCTCCTGCTATTTCCGAAGCCCTAATAATATTAGATGCTGCTTTCTCGCCAAATAACAACTGATAATTATCAGCATAAAACTTTTTGTTGTCAAAAGTAAAAGGTTCCCAATTCAATCGGGCAATGGCAGATAAGTTTAAGTCATTATCACAAACCCCTGTATCCCATTCTCTAAAATTAATTGGAAATCCAGAAATTGTTGTCTCATCTTTTTTCAGATATTTTTGTATACCCTCTTGATATAATTTAGCAGAAGGAAACCAAAAAGGAATAGCTTCCTCATTCGGTATACTATGACTAACGGCCCGCAGAATATGATCTTTAACACCAAGCCACTCCTTTGGGATACGTGGATCATTACTTACCGCCCAATCATCATCCCACTTCATTTGCAGAATTAAATTTCCCGGAAGAGAACGAGCATACGAAAAAGTCTTATCCTTAAAATTACTATATCCAGAAAGCATTATTTTTATATTTGGCTTCTGCGCATATGCAGCTTCTACCATTTTTTTTATGATAATTTGTATCAGTTCGGCACTTTGATGCTTATGTTCAGCATCTGGAGCAGACTCCGATCCCCACACTCTTAAGTGAATGCCATTTATTTCTGGATACGTTTTAACCACTTCTGTAACCAAATCAGCCATAAATTGATGAACATCCGGATTCCCCCAATTATAAGGATGCCCACCAGACTTTGCAACAAATTCCTGAAAGTTATCACCTACAAATTCAGGATAGCTGCTCGCTATATATTTATTTATCCATCCAGGTACATAAACCATAATATAAGGATCAAGCCCATTATCTGAAGCATATTTGAAAAACTGATTTCTATACTTTGCAGCTTCTTGTATTTCCATTTCTGAAAACTTAGAAATCTTCTTGTAATTCTTCATTACAACAATATCAGGGAAATTATTCATTGAACTTTCACCACTGTACGGCCAATTAGAAATAAAATTCATTTTATGCCGTTTAGCCCAGTCTACTAGAGTACACCACTTTTTATATTCAAAATTTCTTTTATCATTATCAAGCAATGAAGAGTTTCCTAATCCCATTCCCTCCAATTCCAGTCCATTAACTGTACAATAAGGAGTCTTTGAAATACTTAAATCTGGAAGAATCAGGTTTTCCACTACATTCGGCAAAACATAATCTACATCTGGATATTCAGTATGTGTAATAACTTTCAATATTTCTTCCATTAATGTATAAGCACCGTTTAGGACTCCCTTGGGTTCTATCCCCACCACCATAATCATAGACTTAGTCTTAAAATCGACAGTCCGTAACAAAACGCTCTCAAAGGTAAACGATTTCAAATCATCATCATTCACATTCTCCTTCACCAACCCATTAGTTAAAGGAGTTCCCACAACTATTGCGGACTTTTTATTATAGTTAGCCCGATACTCCGCTTCTGATACTATTGGTATATCAAAAGACGTCAAATTCTTCAGAAACTCCGATAATTCAGTCGCAGCCAAATGCTCAATCTTATTATCAGTAGTAACAATAACGATATTACTCTGTTTACCCTTAATAACTTCAATCGATTTGGCCATTGATGAGAAACTAAACAACATCAATAATACACTCAATAAAATTCTACATTTCATAGCATTTATTACACATTTAATAATTCAACAATTTATAGCACAATAGACAAAATAATATTCTTTTTCTAAACGATAATACTATTTTATTCTACAAAGAAAGACAACTCACTTTTATTCTTTTAAAATTAACGAATCAACATATTCTTTATTCCACTCTGTCCTTATTTCTTTTCCACTCGAATATACTCCCAATACCTTGACACGATCACAACCTTCAAAAAATAATGGAGAACATTCGTTCGAAAAAGTATTTAAATTTATTCTATCCAAATAAATATCTGATACATGTTTAAAACTAAAAGCATGTGTCCAATAAACATTTTCATTAGATGGATGCCAAATCAATGAAGAATTACTTAACTGTATATACTCTGCATTTTTCACTAACACGCCTTCTACTGCTCTTTTATCCGGCACACTTTCTGGATAGATGTTTAAATGTACATTCTCCAGTCTTACATTTTTAATATTCTTCATTCCTTCGTACCCAGCAACAATAGAAGTACCCTCTACATCTGCATACACGTCTTTGATTAAAACATGATTTATCATTCCAATCTTCGAATTAGCATTTCTTTTCAGTACAACCAAACGAAAAGCATCAGCTCCTCCCCACCATCCTACTGGCCGACGAGTACATTCCATCTGAAGATTTGAAAAAACAACATGTTCTACACTTCCACCATCCCTAACAAAAATTCCAATACCACGATTGGTATTCCGAATGACACAATTTGAAATAGTAACATACCTAAAATCACCATAGCTTTCAGTCCCCATCTTTAAGGCACTGGAAGAAGATGATAATACACAATTTGATACCACTACATTCTCACAACTTCTATACCCCCCTTTACTTTTTGTCGTTTTCAAACAAATAGCATCATCTGCTGTCTCAATAATGCAATTTGAAATAGTAACATGATGACTCCCGTCAATATCAATTCCATCAGCATTAACCGCCTTCTCCAAATCACTATAAATATAAATACCACTTATATTTACCCTATCACACCAATGCACATGTAGTGTCCAAAAACCAGAATTAAGTAAACGCACCCCACATATATTTACATCTTCACATTCAGTCAAATAAATTAAAGTAACATTCGGCTCCCTCCATTTCCAAGAAATCATATCAACATTTGCCCTTTTAGCAGCCGTAATATCATCAGCAATAAAATCACTATATGACAAAGGGACTCTATAATACTGAGGTTGAGCCATGATTTCTCCATCTCCTTTTATGGATATATTATTTAACTTACTTCCGTAAATTAGCATTGGAGTTCCCTGTGATCCAGTATCCGAAATTTCAGCCCGAACTGTATAACATTCTTTCTTTTCAGTAGCTATCAAACGCGCCCCCGTTGCCAAATATAAAGTCACGTTATCTCTCAGTTGCAATGTCGCGGATAGATATTCTCCAGCTGGAAAATAAACGACACCTCCTCCTGCTTTATAACATGCATCTATAGCATTCTGTAGACAGGTGGTCACAAGTTCTTTTCCTGTATTTGTTGCTCCAAACTTTTGCACATCATAAATGTTTTCAGCACAAACACATGTAGATACAAACAGACAGAATACTCCTATAATTTTTTTCATCTCTATAGCATTGAATTAAAAACTTTCTCAATTGTTATTTCATTTTCTTTATTGTATTTTCAATCAATCTACATGTTTCATCATCTGTTGCAAACACTGAATTCAAACCTTGCTCCTCCTGCACTGGATCTCCAACATAATCATCTCCTTTCTCCCAAAAAATATGTCCAACCTGTTTTGCGAATCCGCCCCAAGCCCAAAAATTACATCCCGCTAAAAGACCATTTTCATCATGTGATTGTCGAACTAAATCAAAAATATAATTATAATATTCATTCCTATTTACTGTCGAAGATTTCTTATCAAAAGAAAAGCCATCACGTGGAAAGCCGAATTCCTCTATCACCATCGGCTTATTATATTTCTGCGCCAACTCAAGATGTTTACTAATGTATAATCCAGTATTCTCTTTTGCAGCCACCACTAATTCCGCAATACTATCTTGCTTAATCCATTTCCAATTATAAGGCCAAATATGAATAGTTAAATAATCAATATTATTGTCAGCGTGTATCTTCTCATACAGTTTCAAATCATTTTCGCAACCTTTCTCCCCTTCACTACCTGAAGACACCAAATGATTCCTATCTAATGACTTAATCAAAGCTGCCACTTCCGACATCCAACTAGCAAACAATTCTTTATTTTCATCCGAAAAAGCACGAGGTTCATTTCCTATTTGCCAAGACAGAATAGCCGGATCATCCACATATTTTATTTTTGTATACCTATTGACACGCATTACAATATCTTTCACATAACTCGCAAACAATTGTTTTGCACTATCCGATTGAATAAATTGCTGTACATATTTCGTATAAGCTGCCCAACCATCCACAGAGGGAGTCACTGCTTTCCCATGTCCTGTCCATTCCAGATAAGCAGAATATCCACCACTCCATTCCCAAGAATTATTAAGATAAAGAACAGCAGTCATCTTACGTTTTCCTAATTCTGCCATCAAATAATCTAAACCAGCCAATATAGTATCATTATATACACCAGGGGCGCATTGAAGCGTAGGTTCCACCTTATTCTTTCGCCCACGCTCTCCATCAGTTCCAACTAATACCCGTAAATTATCAACTCCCATTTTTTGTAAAAAATCCAACTCATTATGTAATCGTTCTCGATTACCTCCTTCCCCTTCAGAGCCAAGAATTGCACCATACCAAAAGTTAGTACCTATAAAATAATAAGGCTTATTACCCTGCATGAATTGTCCATTATTGACGCATACAAATACAGATCTATCTCCAGCTGGTTTAGAAGCACAAGCTACACACAAAAGTAATGGATATATCCAAATAAAAAGGTATTTTCTCATAGCACTAGTTTTAATAGTGCAAAAATACGCATGATTTTCCAGTATTAATAATACAATTTTATCTATAACTAATACAATAAATACTTTGATAATTTTAGAAAAGACTTTTTTCATTGCCATATTTATTTTCCTTATAAAGTCTCCTTTATACAACATTGTTTTTTCTTCCGTCGCGTTGTAATTTAAAGATTATCACGTATCTTTGCTTCCTCAAATCATAAATACGAGATATGGCTATTACAATCAAGAAAGTCTCCACAAAGAGAGAACTTAAGAAATTTATCCGTTTCAATTACAGAATGTACAAGGGTAACCCTTACTCTGTGCCTGACCTCTATGACGACATGCTCAACACCTTCAACAAGAAGAAAAACGCAGCATTCGAATTCTGTGAAGCAGATTATTTCCTCGCATACCGGGACGATAAAATAGTAGGACGTGTAGCTGCAATCATCAACAACCAGGCGAACGAGAAGTGGGAATGTAAAAACGTTCGTTTCGGATGGATAGACTTCATCGACGATCCCGAAGTATCATCCGCACTTATCAAAACAGTGGAAGAATGGGGAAAAGAACGGGGTATGACTCACATTGCCGGTCCTCTCGGATTTACTGATTTCGATGCGGAAGGTATGCTAGTTGAAGGATTCGACCAACTTAGTACCATGGCTACTATCTACAACCACCCATACTATCCTGTACACATGGAAAAGTTAGGCTTCGAGAAAGATGCCGACTGGGTGGAATACAAAATCTACATACCGGATGCCATTCCCGACAAGCATAAACGTATCTCCGAACTGATCCAACGAAAATATAACCTCAAGATAAAGAAATATACTTCTGGAAAGAAAATAGCCAAAGATTACGGACAGAAGATTTTCGAGCTGATGAATGAAGCATATAGTCCTCTTTATGGCTATTCTCCGTTGACACAGCGGCAAATCGACCAATACGTGAAAATGTATCTGCCGATCCTTGACTTACGGATGGTTACACTGATTACTGATGCCAACGACGAACTGGTCTGTGTAGGTATTTCCATGCCATCTCTCGCCGAGGCTTTACAGAAATCAAACGGGCGTCTGTTGCCGCTCGGATGGTTCTATCTGTTAAAGGCATTATTCATGAAACGTCGTGCCAAAATGCTTGATCTGCTACTCGTTGCAGTGAAACCGGAATATCAAAACAAAGGTGTTAACGCTTTGTTATTTTCCGATTTAATTCCAGTTTATCAAAAATTAGGTTTTATCTTTGCGGAAAGCAACCCCGAACTGGAACTGA
>ERZ838118.2333-NODE-2333-length-20472-cov-3.637557_pt1 | contig 20472 bp, 14 predicted proteins | sample MGYA00519863_ERZ838118 | MGnify/ENA primary metagenome ERZ838118 (study PRJEB31850, sample SAMEA3708827) | human gut metagenome | biome: human gut; feature: human-associated habitat; material: faeces | place: China | collected 2014 ...
TCTATTCGTATTCGAAAAGGATAACGGAACAAGGCTGTATCAAGCTCTATTACCTCACCCTTCAGTTCTTTTTCTTGTGGAAACTCTGAATAAAAGAATACATTTCCTCCATATTCCTTATGCTTTGTACTGCAAGCCAGAAAAACAAAGAAAAGAAACAGGAGACTAATATTACTCTTCAAGGCTGTATCCTCCAAAAACATATTCAACTTTGGTATGAAATACAGGACAATCTACCGAACCTATGCCAAAACATTGCCTAATCCCTATATTTTCATCAGCAGCTAAAGCTTCTATATTATATAAAAGCAATGAACTTACTTGTTTTTTGTGAATACTCCTATTTTTAATAGCCACAATTGTTACGGCACATACAAATAAAATAATAACCAATTTTTTCATACTGCTTTTGTTCATTAAGATTAATTATGCGAACAAAAGTAGATGACAAAGATTAGATAGCAAAAAAAAATAGCGGACCATATCGGACCAACTATTTTTTCTTCAAAAACACCGATGAAATCGGCATTTTTGAAAGCAACTATTTGTTAATAAATACCATTAAAGAAGCAATTGATAAGTTTCTACCCCTCTTATTATTTCTATTGAAACATCAAATTCATGAATTATAGAACGCAAGCGAGTTATAGCTTTATGGATTCTATAAATATCACCACTTCCATCCGGCCACAATTCTTTCTTAATATCACTATCATTCAAAATATATTCTTCTTCCTTCTTTTGTAAAAACAATTCCAACAAATGGCTAGATTGAGCCGCAATTATTTTTGTATATCCATTTTTCTCTATCTTTTTTTGTTCAGCATTAAAGATTATATTTTCATGTAGAACATAGGAGCGTATCGGAGTCCCATTGACTTCCTTCACTAGTTTTACAATTGGTACTTCTACAATTTCCTTTTGCCGCATTGCTGAAACCTTTTTTGAAACTACTATGCATATTTTATAGATTATATAAACACCAATAATACACAACAATAAAAAGAGTATAATCTCAATATAGATCAGACTCCATACTGTACAATGGATATATCCCTTCACTTCAATTTCACAAGCATAACCTATATAAATCGTGAACATTAAGTTTGAAGGATTATACCATCTATTTTGAATAGTATTCAAACAACTAGCATTACCTTGTTCATCAGTGATATATATATACAAAGCGGATTCATTAAAGATTTGAGATTTCGACAAATATTCTTTCCAGATCACGTTTAATGAATCAGGCAAAAGATGGTCTTTTCTAAATATAATACTATGCATAGCACGTACGTGGGTATTATTAGTTATATTCATATAATGCTTTTGGGGGTCCAAACGATAGCTATGCTTACCATACTCATCTTCCCAAAAGACAGAATCTGGAACATCTGCAACATTCAAAAACTTGGAATCTGAATAAAAAGAAAAAGGAACTTTTAAATTCCTACTTTTCACCACCTGACCGACTGACTCAACAAAGGCCTCTTTCGCCGTCTTTTTAAGCACAGATAACTTAGATTCATAAGTGTACTTGCAAGCAAAAAAGAATGCAACTCCACCAATACAAGCAATAACAGCTAATAGAATAATATTTTTAGTTCTCATCATATTTCATTTTAAAGACTTTTCAACCACAAAGATAACATCAATTAAACAAAACGACGAATAAACCAGATAATATCAAACTGGATTCTTTCAGTTTCACTAGAGAATGAAATATGAGCTTTATTAGTCATCGTAAGAAATCTGTTCTATTTTTAGATTCTCCACTTTTATTTCAAATCAAAACTGAAGCAAAAAGAGAAATAAATGCATAAATTAACGCAAGAATATACATTAATCATGTATTTCAAACAATAGTCACTATAATAATACACAAACAGAATCATTATAAATCTTTGTAATCCTTCATCATTCGCATATTTACTTGCACACCATATCTTGCTCCAAATCCAAGCAGGAGAAACGCATACAGTATCCTCTTTTTATGAATGTTCCTTATTCTAATATTTCCGCATATAAAAAATCCTATATCACATCTTAGACATGATATAGGATATTAACAATTATATGATAAAAACAATTTATTACAGCCTCTTTATTTCCTCTATGGATAAACCTGTAACTTGTGAAATAACATCAGGAGGGATATTTAAAGACTTCATATTGCTTGCAGTTTCCCTTTTTACTTCCAAACGGCCTTCTTCTCGTCCCTCCTCTCTACCTTCCGCACGTTCCGTAAATATATTGTCCTTCAATATTACAATATTATCCAAATGGCGATAGTAAGCCTCAAGCTCTGCTTTAGTCATCTTATCAAGTTTGAGACGTTCACGAGCCTCCGTTAAACCTGGAGCAGTCGCACTATCAGGAATATCGCCTGTATTCAAATAATATATCCATTCTTCCAATGGGCTTTTAGCCACTTGATTAAAATCATTGACCTTTAAAATATAGTACTCCGGATAAAGTTGACTCACTGCATCCACTTTAAAAGTTTGTTTCTGGAAAGGGGTCAATTCAAGCACATCTCCCTGATGAATTCCCCGGAATTCCGTTTTACCATGATATACCGTATCTTTCCCGCTACCTAAAGAGAAATAGACAATATTGACACTGTATACTTTTCGTTCTTTATCATAACCTTCTCCACGATTGATATACTCGGTCACTAATTTAGAAGTACCAAACAGCATACGTTGAAAATAAGCATACTCATTGTTGTTCTGAACTTCAATTAAAATAAGTTCACCTTTCGAGTTTTCGGCAAGCATATCTACACGATTATACTTGTCAAACTCGTCCTCTTGATTGCTTTCACTCTCCAAAAGCTTCTGAATGACTATCTTTTCATTTAGAAGAGTGGTTAGAAAGCCTTCAAGAACTGCAAAATTGGCTTTATTGCGTAATAAACCCTTCATAGCCCAATCGAAACGAATATAATTACTTGGCATAGGTTCGTCTCCTTTCTTGTTATCTTGTTTCATGCTAACAAAGGTAAGCAGAAAATGTTTGATTCCAAGTATATATGCTTCAAATTCTTTCTACTAAGAATATTCTATCACCCACTCTCCCAAAGTCCATGTTGTACTATCAAAATTCACTCCAACCTTATTCATCAGGTCTCTTACAAAAGAGTAATGCATTAGTTGAAACATGAACAAAGATAATGTTTTACGCGTATCTTACACAGATAGAGGCTGAATTTGTTATTTCTAACCGTATCATTATTGTATTGAAAGTGAAAGTTACTATCTATTATTCAGTATCAACGAGAAGTATTATCATTTTTCACTCATTCATAATGAGTAATTTTAGCATTTTATATTCGTTTATAACGAGAAGTTTTATATCTTTGCGATCAAAAGCTCAATTATCATGAAAGAATTATTAAAGCATATCATATTCGACCAGCGTGAAAAAGACATATCCCAAATGATAGAAAGGGATATTGACATGAGTTGTGTAAATAATCCCGAAGTGCTAGTCATATCTGGTATAAGAAGATGCGGAAAATCTGTTCTTTTACAGCAAATACGTTCGCAACAGTCAGAACAAGACTTTTACATGAATTTTGATGATGAGCGGCTTATCAACTTCAAAGTCGATGATTTTCAAACCTTATATGAAGCTTTCATCGAATTGTTTGGAGAACAAAAAACATTTTATTTTGATGAAATACAGAATATTCCCGGTTGGGAAAGATTTGTAAGAAGGTTGCATGACAGTGGATGTAAGGTATTTGTTACAGGCTCTAATGCCAATATGCTAAGTAGAGAATTAGGCACACATCTCACCGGACGTTATTGCCAAATTGAACTATACCCTTTCTCATTTCCCGAATTTCTAAAAATGAAGGAAGCATATCCGCAACAAAAGGACTTTTATACTACTACCGGAAAAAGTATGCTAAAAAAACACTTCGACGAATACTTGAAAACTGGCGGTTTTCCCCGTTATATAAAAGACCGGAACAACAATTACCTATCCACTCTTTATGAGAATATTATTTATAAAGACGTTGTCACTCGAAACAAACTAAATGGTGAAAGAGAATTGCTGGAAATGGTTTATTACTTAGCCAGCAATGCTACGAAACGTTTCTCGTACAGTTCGTTAGCAAAAACGATAGGTATCAAACATACGGAAACAGTCAAAAACTATCTGGAATATCTTGAAAATACTTATCTGCTATTTCAGGTAATGAAGTTCGACTGGTCTGTAAAAAAACAGATGAGCAATCAAAAGAAAGTGTATTTCATAGATAATGCCATTATTGGCAAAGTGGGATTCAATGCGACCGACAACATCGGGCAATTACTTGAGAATTTGGTATTTATAGAAATAAAGCGCCAAGGAAAAGATATCTATTATCACGATGACGGAATAGAGTGCGACTTCATTATGCGTGAAAACGGACATATTGTATCTGCCTGCCAGGTCACCCGCTCGATGAAAGATGAAAAGACAAGGCAGCGTGAAATAAATGGATTAATTGCCGCACTCAATACCTATAATCTCACCGAAGGAATAATTCTGACTGATGACGAAACCGAGGAAATAACTATCGGTAACAAAACAATACATATAATTCCGATATGGAGATGGCTATTAAGATAGTGACGCTATTCCAGGCATATACTGTCACTATGTTTAAACCGGATTATTCGGGCTATTTTTCTAATTTCAACGCTGTGTAGGCAGAGTAAACTCCTGCGAGTCGCAGATCACCCCATTTTCATCTGCCACTGCTACACGGAACGTTACTTCGCCGTCTTTCAATCGATCACCGGCATGTATGGAAGCCGTATAACGAATGCCTTCGCCCGGCAAAATCTCTTCGACCATTACCGAAGGAGAAATGCCGATATGCTTCACCTTGCCTACGGTTTCCACCACCGGAACTACGTTATAAACAGGCTTCCGGCCTTCATTCATAATCTCAAAGATAATCTTACTGTTCTCTCCCGCATCAATCACATGACTGCGATTATCATCTATAAAACGGATTCTACGTAGTTTCAATTGAGAAACAGGCTGCTGAACCGGCTGTTTCTTATATTTCTGCACACGAACCTCCCGAACTTCGGGAACGTATGCGTCATCCTCTATCGGCTCTTGTCGCGGTGCGGTCAACGCACTGCCTATCGCCGCACCGGCAATAGTCCCTACAATATTGCCAATAGCAGAGCCACGATAACCACCTCGCCAACCTCGATTATTATCTCCAATCAATCCACCTATCGAACCTCCCAAACTACCTCCGATAGAAGCACCGGCCACGATAGCTCCCGGATTACCCATACGCCCTGATGCACATCCGCTCAAAAGTAAAACGGAAAGCAAAAATACTGTTAGTTGTTTCTTCATGAGCCTTTCTATTTTAATATTTTTATTCTATTACCTTAAAACGAGCGAAACGCAATAATAGTTGTTTCTCTCCCGCATTTTTAAAATGAATAGTTGCTTTTGCATTGTCTCCCGTGCCTTCTACCTTCATCACTTCTCCCAAACCGAAACGTTCATGTTCAATTCTCTGTCCGGCTTGTAATCCAACAACCGATACCGGACCGGAAGACATCGCTTGAGAACCGCCACTTACCGTACTTACCTTTTTCAAATTTCTCGGCACACCGGGAGCTATTATCTGAGCCTTCGGTCGCTCCTTTCGTTCCGAAGAAGCACTTCCAAAAGGTGTAGTACGCGACGGAGAAGCAGAACGAGTGAATCCTCCTTCAATCTCCCTGCGGAAGCGTCCTGCGCCTTCATCCACCAAACGAATTCCCATTTGATTGGGCAAACACAGATATTTTTTATCAATATCATGCAAAAAGCGGCTAGGACTTCCAAACTCCATCTTTCCATAACGATAACGGGTCTTGGCATAAGACAAAAAACAATGTTCTTCCGCACGAGTGATGGCTACATAAAATAGCCGACGTTCTTCCTCCAATGCACATTGAGAGTCAGCCACCATAATACTAGGAAAAAGATTTTCTTCCAAACCAACCACAAATACATTTTTAAATTCCAACCCTTTAGCAGAATGGATAGTCATTAATGTTATCTTTTCTTCATCATCCGACTTTTCTGAATCTTGGTCTGTATACAATGCAACTTCCGAAAGAAAATCAACTAAAAATACATCCGTCTTTCCTTCTTCTTGTTTAGACATACAAAAAGCATTTATTCCGTTCACAAACTCCTCTATATTTTCCTTACGACTCAGTCCCTCAGGTGAGTTATCTTGGTGAACCTCATTCATAATACCCGATCGACGAATGATGTCTATACCTATTTCATAAGCATTTTTATTAACACAATCAGCTATAAAACTTTCTATCTGTTCACGAAAATCTTGAAGCTTTGAATGTGTACCTTTATTAACATCTAATCCATAGCAAAGAGGGTCACATAATACAGTCCACAAACTAACTCCAGCATTTGAAGAGGCATCTATTATTTTGTCGATTGTAGTCTTACCAATGCCACGAGCCGGATAATTAATAATCCGTTTAAATGCTTCCTCATCGTCTGGGTTTACCACTAACCGAAAATAAGATATCACATCCTTAATCTCTTTGCGTTGATAAAAGGACAATCCCCCATAAATTTTATATGGCATACCACGCTTTCGTAAAGCCTCTTCAAAGATCCGACTTTGCGCATTAGTACGGTATAAAATAGCAAAATCATTATACTTATAATCATTTTGACGATATAATTCAGTAATCTTGTTTACTATAATTTCACCTTCTTCTACATCACTATAAGCCTCGAATACATCAATAGGTTCTCCTTTATCCTCTTTCGCAGAAATTACTTTCTTACGAATTTGTTTTTCATTTTTCTCAATAAGACTATTAGCAGCATCAACAATAGTTTTTCTAGAGCGATAGTTTTTCTCCAGTTTAAATTCTCTTTCTTTTCCTGATGTCCAATCAAATACTTTTGCATCTGAGTATTTTTTAGTGAAAGAAAGTATATTATCAATATCTGCACCACGAAATGAATAAATACTTTGTGCGTCATCTCCTACCACACAAATCCGTCTTTGTAACTGAAGGTTTACACCATTCTCCGACTTATCTTTATTATATTCATTTAAGTTTTTCATCAATTGACATACAATTTCGTCTTGCACTTTATTTGTATCCTGATACTCATCTATGAGTATTTCGGTATACTTATGCGAAAGCTCTTTTGCCAGCTCCGTTCTGTCAACTGTGTCATCATCGTTTCTGCTTACGAGCAAAGCAAGTGCCATATGCGAAATATCGGAAAAGTCATACGCATTTTGTTTTTCCTTAAGCTCTGAATAATGCCTTGAAAACAGCATAACCGCCGAAAACAGTTTAATAATTACAGCTCTGAGTGCTGCCGTATCCTCACAAAATTCATCCTCTGTGACACAAACCTCCTTTTGGAGAGATGCGTATATTTTTTTGCAATTATCCCTGAGCGACTTAACTCGTTCCTTTAAAGGCGAGTCGGAAAAGTCTCTCGGCGCAGTACCAAGCCTTTCCGGCTTGAACCCGTCGATAAGCGTTTTAACGCGGTTCCAATCGCCGCGACGTGCCGCATCATACGTCGCTTTATAATACATGCTGTCAGAGTACACAGCCGGTAAATAGCTCGCCTCAAGTCTAGGCTCTTCGCGGAGCATAATCGCACATTTACCGAGTGTTTCGCCGCAATAACGCAGCTGCTCGATTACATCCTTTAATATTTTCTGCCCCCACGGCGTCTGCTGCGGCAAGAGTGACGGATTATAAAGCCTTACTACGCTGTTAATCCATTTTTTCGGAAAAGCGTATGCACAGGCGTTTTCATATAGCTTATATATAACCTCGGATAGCTTATCGTCGGTTCTGCCGCTTATCAACAGCTCCGTAAGCGATTTAAACTCCTTTGAGCCTTCTTCGTAAAGCTCCTCCAAGGTTTTGTCGGCAGCCTCTTTTATTAAAAGATTTTTTTCGTTATCATCGAGTGTGCGAAAATCCGGAGTAATGCCGACGGAATCGTAATTTGCTCTTACAAGCTTTGAGCAAAACGAATCTATTGTGCAAATGTCGCTTGCAGGCAGCATCATACGCTGCCTCGCGAGATAACGATTGCCGGGGTCGGACTGTAAAAGCTCGGTAAGGCGCGCATTTATACGTTCCTTCATTTCGGCTGCTGCGGCCTTGGTGAAGGTAACGACAAGCAAGCTGTCAGCCGGACAAGGATTTTTTTCGTCGCATATCCGTTCGATAACACGCTCAACAAGCACCGCCGTTTTACCCGAGCCTGCCGCCGCCGAAACTAAAACCGAGCCGTCGCGAGACTCAATTGCTTTTACTTGAGCCTTGTTCCATTGTATCTTTTTTTCAGCCAACGTCGTCACCCTCCTTATTCAGTGCTTTTTTCGCATCTTTAAGCGACATTTTTTCTATTTTTCTGACGGGAGCGCCCTGCTCAAATCCGCAAACGGCATAATAATCGCAATAGGCACACACATCGCGGTCGTTTGTTTTCTCGCACGGAAGAACCTCAACATTTCCCGCCTTCAGAGAATTTGCCATTTCGCGCAAAATTCCGTCTATCTCTGTTTTAAGCCTTCCAAGCTCCGCAGCGGTCAACAAATCGCCCTTAAAGCCGCCGCTCTTTTTATCGTAAGTTACATTTATAAAACGACCGCTGACATCTCTGTCCATGCCCTCTATGACATCCTTATCGTTTACGACTATGCCGCTGAGTCTTGAATTTTTGATTTTTTGCTCAAGCACTTCTTCGCTTGTTGCTTTTCTGCCAAGAGCATCTGTGCCTTTTTTTGCGGGCATATACAACACTCCGCTCGGGAAAACATCGCCGTACTTTTCCTCTCCGTTTTCTCCGATGGCAAACAGATATATCAGCATTTGCATATTAAGACCCGAAAGCACGTCGGACAAGACAAAATCCTTTCCTCCGGACTTGTAATCTATGACACGCAAATATGTCTTGCCGTTTTTTCTCATTGTGTCCACTCTGTCCACAGAGCCTCTGATTTTCAGAAAGCCTCCGTCGGGAAGCGGTACGGCATAAGGCGGAATTTCGCCGTCCTCATCTATTTTCACCTCAAATCCCGTGGGTGTGAAATCAGACACCTTGAGCTCTTCGGTAATTCGTTTAACGACTTCAAAAAGCGAGTCCGAAAGGCGGTTATAAAGATATAAAAATCTCTTTTCCTTATTTTCTTTTCCGCCCATTGTCTCGTTGAGATATTCCGATAGTAAATTTTTAACTATCCTTTTAATATCATTGTCTGAGAGCTTAATGAGCTGCGGCTTCGGATATAAGGATAAGACGTGTTCGAGCACAAAATGAATAACCGTACCGCTCTGCGCAGGGTCAAGCTCGGCAGTTTTTCTCGGCTTTGCGTTTAAACCGAATTTACAAAAATATTCAAACGGGCATTTATAATACGTTTCTACACGAGACGCGGAAACATACATACTCTTGCCGAATAGGGAAATTGCATTTTTCGAATCTCGGATTTTCATTTTATCTCCCGAGGCAATCCTGTCGAGAGACCTTATCCGGGAAGAATACTCGTTTTTTTCGCCGAAATATTTTTTCAGCGTTACAACAAGTTCAGTATTTTCACAATAGTCGGTTGCAAGCACTTTAAACGCCGAGGCGTCGCTCTCTATGGAATACAGCGGCTCCGAAAGTGCCGTATCAAGCTTAGGTACTGTCGGAAAAGCTGTGACAATATTGTTTACTATCTCGGACGGGCGCATAGAAGTACCGTCAAAATTTGAAAGCGAATAGGTTACATAAAGCTTTTCCGACGGCGACGTTACGGCACGATAAGCCGTAAGCTTCTCATCAACCGCTTTATATTCGGCGGTTTCGGCAAGCTTAACACCCAAAGCCCCCATCACCTTACGCTCGCTGTCGCTTAAAAGTCCCTCGGTTGAAGGGTCAAGCGGAAAAACTCCGCTGTCGGCACCGATAACAAATGCCACCTTACAGTCGGTAACCCTGATTCTGTCCGCTGCGCCGACAGTTACGCTGTCAAGCTCCTGCGGCAGCGAGCCGAGTGTCACGGCAGACAGCAGTATATTAAAAAGCTCGCTGTACCGTTTTGCCGTTATAACCGTCTCGCCTATCGCCGACGCCATTTTCCCGAGCATATCCATAAGCGTTGCCCAAACTGTATCCTGCTCCTCACAGAGAACGGTATCACCAGACGAAACGAGGTATTCAATTTTTTCTCGCAGTCTTTCGGTAACGCCGTTTTTGATTAAAAACTCATATATGAGCCGCGACTTTTTTTCGCCGTCAGCCTCTTCAAAATCCTTTTTAAAGGCAAGTACCGGTAAAACCGATCTTTTGCGGATGTCATTCAGTCTTATCAATTTTTCTTGGCTTTTTTCGGTCACATCAAATCCGAGACCGTCGGGATTTTCCGTAAAATCTCTGCGCCATTTCGAGCCGTCGATGTTCCATAAAAAGGCGTAATTTTCGAGCTCGGATATTTCATCACCCGACAAGGCGGTAAGACCCGTTTTCAAAAGCCTCATAAAGCTTTCCGTGGAAAAGCCCTCGGCGCAAAGTGCCAGTAGACATTTGACGAATACCATTACAGGCTGAATACCGATAGGCCGGCGCTTATCCTCAAACATCGGAACACCGTATTTTTTAAAGCTCTCGGAAAGTTCCTTGTCGTATGTTCCTGCAGTACGCTCTATAACGGCTATATTGCGGCATCGAAGCGTTGGATTACACCTTAACAGCTTTTTAATTTCACACGCAACAAAATCCGCTTCGTCAGCTCTGTTTCCCGCCGCACACACAACTATGTTATCGCATTCTTCTTTATATGGTTCGGATTCTTCGCCGCACAAATACTTTTCAAGATAAACAAGCTCGGGGCTTCTGCCGTCCTCTTTAACATTTAGTATTTCGGGAGACGAAACGCCGACATTTTGCTCTGCGGCACACTCCTTAAGGTGCGAAAACTCCGAATTAACATTTTCAAAAACGGAAACGCCCTCACGAGATAAATCTCGGTCTGTGCAAAGAGAAATAAAGACATTTTCGGCTTTCGGCAAAATACTTTTAATACAGTTCCGTTCCTGCTTTGTAAAGCCGCAAAATGCATCAAAATAGACGGCTTTTCCGTCAAAAAAGTCGGTTTCAGATATCATATCGGCGGCAATAGTTAACAAATTCTCATCATCAAAAAAGCTGCGGCTCACTAAGGCATCATACGATGCCGCAATAAGTGAAAGCTCCGAGAGCTTTTTACCGAGTGATTTATTTCCTGTCTTGCCGGAGATTTCCGCAATCTCGTCAGGAGTTACGGCACACTGCTTAAGCTCGGTTACGAAAGTCAGAAGATTCGACAAAAGCGCAGGCTTGGACGAAAACCTTTTAAAATATTCGAGCTTTCCCGACAGTGCCTCAAGTGAAAGACTCATCAACACTTTGCGCGTGCCGTCGTCGATTGTCTTATTGAGTGCCTTGCCGTACTGCTCGTTTATTACGAAAGCAAGGCGCGTAAAGCTCAATATATCTACGTTAAGCATTTTTTGCGCGCCGATTTTTTCGAGAATACTGCGTTCACTTTCAAACGAGAACTGCTCGGGCACTATGAGTATACACTTTTTATTTTCGGACGCTCTCTCTGCGATAAGAGCTCTGATTTTTTCGGTTTTGCCGCTGTTGTTGCGACCGATTATAAAATTAAGCATTTCGCACCCCCATCTATGCTGTTAATGCCAAAAATCAATATATCTCAAAAAATTCCGACGAATGCGGTTTTAAAGAGACAGTAACGTCATTTTCACATTTTGAAATATCTTTTCTCGCCCATAAATCGCGAACCGCACGGACGTTCTCAATGCCCAAATTCAAAAAACTTAATTTATAATGTTTTTCTTCATCGGAAAGATTGAAAACCGCAACCGCAGTACAGTTTTCGATTTTAGTCTGCCACACGGCAATGCCGCCTTTATTATATACAAGCAACGGTTTTTCGGAGTTTTGGTTCACATTTATAACTTCGGGATTTGTGACAAGAGACAGAGTATAATTATCCGTAAGGCGAAGCTCGCCGCCGAAAAAAAGCGGAGAGCGAAAAACAGCCCACAAGGTCATCATAGTTTTTTGTTCTTCCTTTGTAAACCCCGAATCACGCCCCATATCGCCCATATAAGAGCCGTCTATGCAGAGCTTGCCGAGCGGCAAAATGTCGCAATCGGGAAATGAGCCGTCTTTCACATACGGATACCACTTTTCGCAGAGTGAAAACATATTGAGAAGCTTATCCCATCTGTCCCAAAAATCGCCCGAAATACGCCACATATTTGCATTTTCCGAGAGATGCTCGGCTTTGTTTAACGGTGCGGGACCCGGCGACAGGCTCAGTACCATATCTCTGCCGGAACGGTCTATTGCGGCACGTATCATTTCTATTTCTTTTTCCGCGGAATACGGGTTTTGCGGACTGAATTCGGTATTTGCTATATCATCGACTTTTACAAAGTCAACGCCCCAAGAAGCATACAGTTTAAAAAGAGAATCGTAATATTCTTCGGCCCCTCTTTTTTCCGTATCCACCCCGTACATATCGGTATTCCAAGGACACAGCGAAAACTGAGAAGCAATGTCGCGCGCACGGGCAGTTGTGCCGTAAATACGCGTATTTCGGTGAACCGCCTGACGCGGAATACCTCGCATAATGTGGATACCGAATTTAAGCCCCATAGAGTGAATTTTATCTGCAATCGGCTTAAATCCCGCGCCGTTTGCGGAGGACGGGAAGCGATTTACCGCCGGGATAAGCCGCGAATATTCGTCCATACAAAGGTCGGCAAAGTTATTGTATACATTGCCCTTAGCCGCCGGCTCATACCACTGTATATCGCAGACAACATATTGATAGCCGTATTGCTTTAATCGGTCACGCATAAACCCGGCATTTCCGAGAAGCTCATCTTCGGTTACGCCTGCACCGTAGCAATCCCAACTGTTCCAACCCATAGGAGGCTTTTTTATAAAGTCCTTCATATCTTCACCCTGTAATCATTTGCTTTATTATACAATATAAGGCACGACAAAACAACCGAACTGAAAAAAATAATGAGTCAAGAAAAAAGCCGGCGCGGATAAGGCCGGGCGTTCATAAGGCAGTATTAAATGATATATTTTTGATGCTATAAAAAATAAGCCCATCAGATGAGTTTCGGCTCATCTGAGGGGCTTATTATTGTTGTACAAAAGAGGTTCTTTTGAAGCAAAACTGCCTTATGAACACTCAACCAACGGTCAAAAGTCAGCAAAATTATTTCTTTTCTTTGCCGTTTAAGGCCTCGGAAAGCGTATGCCAACCGAGAACGGCACATTTTACACGCGCCGGCATATGTGAAATATCGCGAAGTGCGGACGCCTCTTCAAGGCCTTCTATCTCATCCTCGGTAGCTTCGCCCTTAATCATTTTAATAAATGTATCACCGAGCTTTAACGCATCTTCCTTTTTCTTGCCTATAATCATACCGAGCATAATATCCGCAGACGCCTGCGAGATAGCACATCCGTCGCCGACAAAGGCACCGTCGGTTATTGTATCTCCGTCGGTTTTAAGCTTGAGCCATATGTCGTCGCCGCAGTTGGGGTTAACGCCCTCCAAAACTATATCGGCGTCGGGCAAATCGCGCTTAAACTCCGGATGAACATTGTGCTCCGTCAGTATTTCATTATAAAAGCTTCTATTCTCCATAACCCATACGCTCCCTTATCGTTGCTACGCTGTCGGTAAATTTATCGACTTCGTCCTCGGTATTGTAAAAAGCAAAGCTTGCTCTTGCTGTGGAATTAAGTCCCAAATGCGTAAGCAGCGGCTGCGCACAGTGGTGACCGGCTCTTACGGCTATCCCGTCCGCAGCCAATATTTCGCTTATATCATGCGGATGTACATTGTCGATCGTGAATGTAACTATTCCCGTATGCTCGTCGGCATTTTCCGAACCGATAATATTTACGTGAGGAATTTTTTTCATTTTTTCGATTGCACGTGATGTAAGTGCAATTTCACGCTCACTTATATAGTCAAATCCGACTTTTTCAATATAATCTATTGCTGCCTTTAGCCCTGCGGCACCTGCGGCATTTACTGTACCGGCCTCAAATTTGTGCGGCAACTCGGCATACACAGCCGATGTGCGCGTAACGGAATCTATCATCTCGCCGCCCGACAAAAACGGAGGCATTTTTTCGAGTAATTCCTCTTTGCCGTAAAGAACACCTATGCCCATAGGTGCCAAAAGCTTATGACCCGAAAAAGCGAAGAAATCCGCGTCGAGGTCTGTGACGTCAACCCTCATATGCGGTGTGCTCTGCGCTCCGTCAACAACCATAACGGCGCCCTTTTCGTGAGCGAGCTTTGCAATTTCTTTTACAGGATACTCTCTGCCGAGCACGTTTGAAACCTGCGTCATTGCGACAATTTTCGTTCTGCTTGTTATAAGCTCTTTCACCTTTTCAAGGTCGATGCTGCCATCCTTAGCACATTCGATGAATTTAAGCTCGGCACCGCAGGTTTTAGCCACCATTTGCCAAGGCAAAAGGTCGCTGTGATGCTCCATTATCGAAACAACTATCTCGTCGCCCTTTTTAACATTTGAAAGCCCATAGCTGTATGCAACAAGATTAAGGCTTTCCGTGGTATTTCTTGTAAAAATTATCTCGTTGCTCTTTTCGGCACCTATAAATTTTCGAACGGCTTCTCTTGCGTTTTCGTAGACCTCGGTGGCCTCGACACTCAAAGAGTAAAGTCCGCGCAGAGGGTTTGCGTTGTAATTTTTGTAAAAATCGCCCTCGGCGTCAATAACGCATTGCGGACGCTGTGAAGTCGCGGCATTATCGATATAAATTATTTTATTCTGCATAAGCAGCGGAAAATCATTTCTGTAATCGTAGTGCATTTTAAAGATCCTCATCAAGAATTTTGATTATGAGCTTTTCGGTTTCTTCGTCGCCGGTTTCGCGGGCCAGACGCTCAATTGCGGCTCTCGCAAGAATATTTTCAGCCTCGGCTTTTCCTATGCCGCGGCTCTCAAAATAAAACAGCGTTTCATCGTCAAGCTCGCCTATTGTTGCGCCGTGATTGCCGACGACGTTTTCTTCGGCGCAAAGAATAAGCGGTACGGTTTTATTTATAACGCCGTCGCCGAGCATTAAAACAGTCTCTTTTTCGTTGCCTACGGAGTCGGACGAGCCGGTTTTAAAGTCAATTGTGCCTCTGAATATTTTTGAAGAAGAATCCTTCAGCGCACCGCTTGCGTTTATTTCGCTTTCGGTGCTCTTGCCGTAATGATTTACGACAAGATTTATATCTACCGTCTGCTCCCTTTGGCCGAGATAGCCTATGTCGGATTTAAAACTGCTCTTATCTCCCGTAAGCTCAATGAGGCTGTCGGAATAAATATCTCCTTTGCCCGGGAAAACCTGTAAAAGCTCTACCCTGCCGCTTTCATCGCAGAAAGACGTTACTTTATTGTAAACAAGTGACTTTTCTCCGCTTCTTTGCACCTGAATAAGACGCACAAGAGCATTCTCTTTTACGTTAAGCTCTGTTTCGACAGCAAGATTATTTTCCGTCGAAAGAACTTCTATAACGGTAACCGAGGTTTCGCTTTGAGCATTTATCGTAACTTTCTTGCGGCTGAATTCATTTTCGCCGTTTACCTCGACACGCACTACCTTTTTGCGTCCCGTTACGTCAACAGTAAGCGGAGACATCTCGGTTGTGCCGTTTTCGTCCCAAGAAAGAGCCGTTTCATTTACGCCGAGCCGATTCCAAGTCCGTGTCGGAAGTCTGTTTATCAAAGTCATATAATTCACCCTTTCAAAAAGACCTTTAGCCTATACTGCCTTTCATTTCAAGCCTTATGAGGTTATTCATTTCAACGGCATATTCGACGGGAAGCTCTTTTGAGACATTATCCGCAAAGCCGCTTACTATAAGGGCGCGTGCGTCCTCCTCACTCATACCGCGGCTCATAAGGTAAAATACAGCTTCGTTGCTGATGCTGCCGATTTTGGCTTCGTGACCGACTGCGGCATCTTTAGTGCGTATATCCATAGCCGGTATTGTATCGGAGCGCGACTGCGAATCAAGCATCAGAGATTGGCACGAAACCGATGACTTAGTCCCTTTTGCGCTCTTTTCGACAACAACGCTGCTTCTGAAGGTGCTTATTCCGCCGCCCTTGCTTATTGAACGGGTATTCATATAAGAGCTTGTATTTTTCCCTACGTGAACAACCTTTGCACCCGTATCAAGGTTTTGACCCTTGCCGGCAAAGGTGACGCCCGTAAACTCCATACGGGAATTATCACCCTTTAAAATGCTCATGGGATAAAGGCAGCCGACATGTGAGCCGAACGAACCCGAAACCCACTCGATAACGCCGCCCTCTTCAACAAGAGCACGCTTGGTGTTAAGGTTATACATATTTTTAGACCAGTTTTCAATAGTTGAATATCTGAGCTTGGCATTTTTCTTGACAAACAATTCAACGCAACCCGCGTGAAGGTTTGCAACATTGTATTTCGGTGCGGAACAGCCCTCGATGAAATGTAGACTTGCGCCCTCATCGACAATTATAAGTGTATGCTCAAACTGCCCTGCGCCCTTTGCGTTAAGTCTGAAATACGACTGAAGCGGAATTGAAACCTGCACACCCTTAGGCACGTATACGAACGAGCCGCCTGACCAAACAGCACCGTGAAGAGCGGCAAACTTATGGTCGCGCGGAGTTACAAGCTTCATAAAATATTTTTTTACCATATCGGCATACTCGCCGTTCATTGCGCTCTCCATATCGGAATACACAACACCCTGCGCCGCAACCTCATCTTTCACATTGTGATACACAAGCTCCGAGTCGTACTGTGCACCGACACCTGCGAGAGATTTACGCTCTGCCTTTGGAATACCGAGTCTTTCAAAGGTGTCCTTTATATCTTTAGGCACGTTTTTCCAATTGTTTTGCATTTTTGTGTTGGGGCGAACATATGTCGCGATATTAGCTATATCAAGTCCGTCAAGAGAAGGTCCCCAATTTGGCACCTTCATCTCGTTATATATCTGCAAGGACTGAAGACGGAACTGCTGCATCCAAACAGGGTCGTTTTTCTCCTTGGAGAGCTTGTCGATAATTTCGGGAGTAAGTCCGCTCTCCATACGATAAGCGTCGTGCTCCTCATCGCGTATATCATAGACGCTGCGGTCAATGTCTTCAATTTGACTTTTCTCTTTCATTTATAATCACCAGCTTTTCCATGGGATAAATCAGATATTGCCGAAGCCGTTTTCATTTATTTCCCCGACAAGCGACGCATCGCCGTTTTTGACTATAACGCCGTTTTCCATAACATGAGTTTTGTCAACGGTCAAGGCTTCAAGTATTCTCGTGCTGTGAGTTATGATGAGCAATGAGCCTTTTACTCTCTCTCTGTAAAGCTTTACTCCGTTTGAAACGGTACGAACTGCGTCTACATCGAGACCGGAATCGGTTTCATCAAGAATCGCCAGCTTCGGCTCCAACATAAGCATTTGAAGTATTTCGGCTTTTTTCTTTTCTCCGCCGGAAAAACCCACATTTAAATCTCGCTCGGCGTAAGACTCATCCATTGAGAGAAGCTTCATGGTTTCAGAGAGCTTCTTTTTAAAATCCCAAAGGCGCAGACGGCTGCCTGTTTTCTGCTCAAGAGCACTTCTTATAAATGCACTGAGAGTAACGCCCGGTACCTCAAGAGGATTTTGGAACGACAAAAATATACCCTTGTTGGCTCTTTCGTTAACGGGAATATCTGTTATATTCTCTCCGTCAAATATAATTTCGCCGCTTGTGACGGTATATTCCGGATTACCCGTTACGGCGTAGCCGAGCGTGGACTTACCTGTTCCGTTCGGACCCATAAGAACGTGTGTTTCATCTTTTCCGACCGTAAGATTTACACCGTGAAGTATCTCTTTTTCACCTGCACTGACGTGAAGGTCTTTAATTTCAAGCAGATTATCGTTTTTCATATTACATCATCCTCGTTTTCGTTGTGGGAATCACATTTACAGCATGAATTCTTTTGTTTATTTTTAAGTTCGAGAACATCTTTAAGCGTATAGCTGTTAACATATTCTTTTATATGCTCCTCAAGTCCGAGCCAAAACGGATAAGTATAACAGGAATCTCCCCTGTCACACTTTTTTCCGTCTTTTGCAAGACAAGATACGGGAGTAAGCTCGCCCTCGGCGGCATATAGGATTTCACCGACCTTGTAATTCTCCGGTGCACGCTTTAATTTATATCCGCCGGTTTTTCCGATGGCACTTTCGACAAGCTCGTTTTTTGAAAGCTCGGTCATAATGCTCTCAAGATATTTTCGGGAAATGTCCTGTCTCTCCGCGATATCTTTAAGGCTTATATATTTATTGCTGCCCTGCTCTGCCAAATCCAGCATAACCCGCAGAGCATATCTGCCCTTTGAAGATATCATCATAAAAAGCACTCCTTTCCACGCCGTTTCACAACAGCGAAACAGCCGATTACAGCACAAAAGACAGTAAATTGTTTTAATCTCCTATCTTTCCACTGGCAATTATACTTCCCAACTCCCACTTTGTCAATAGGAATTAACGCCGTTTACAAAAATGAACATATTATATAAAAAGTGTATTTGCGCGCAAAAAGGCAGCCCGCAAAAGCGGACTGCCGAAAAGCTTTTTTAAATTACGCTCAACGAACACGATAAATCGTGCAAAACGGCTCACTCTTAATAGAGGGTGCTTGCGTTTGAGCTTGTAGTAGATGTAGTCTTGCTGTTATACTTTGAGTTAACGGCATAGGTTTTGAGAAGCTTCTCCTGGTTCTTAGAGGTCCACTTAATCACAGACTTGTTAGCCTTTTTTGCATAGTCTCCCGTATCGGAAACAATCTCTTCATCAAATTCCTCGAACTTAGAGGTTGCAAGAGTGCTTCTGCCCTTTGCCTTCCATACGGTTTCATCGGCTGTGCCTACAAAGTACATAATATGATAGCCGTACGTTGTTTCGATTATATCGGTATCGCCGGGTTTTCTTGATGAATCAAAGCACCAGTCGTTAAACTGAGTAACCATCTGACCGGGCTTAACATTCTCATAAAGGCCGCCTTTGGTATTTGAACCGGTGTCATCGCTGTTGCTGTTTGCAAGAGCCGCAAAATTATCCTCTGTGGGATTTGCAAGATACTGGTCGTAAACCGTCTTGGCCTTATTATAATACTCTGTCTTTTGCTCATCGGTAAGATTTGCGGTAGATCCGCTGCTGTCTGTTGATTTGAACTGGAAGAGAATATGACGTACATTTACAGCCCTTGTTTCGTCAAGATGAGCCGTGGCTGTAATATACATTACAACATAACCGCCGTCAACCTCTATAACACCTACTTCGCCGACCTTTCTGTCGGAGGAAACCGCCCAATCGGCTGCAGCCGAACCGAGCGAACTGCTGATTGAAGAATATGTTGTATCCGACAAAACAACCGAGGATGAAGTGAGTGAAGAATTATAGCTCTGAGCCTGCTTGAGAAGGTCATCCGCGCTCTTTACGTTTGCCGCGTATTTATCGGCAGAAGCCTTTGCCTCGCTCATGGCAGCGGTATTTGCCGCCGTTTTTTCCTCATCCGTGGCATTGCTGTCAACATTTGCATTAGCCGATACTTTAAACGCAGATACGGAAAGAGTGGTATAATTATTCGGATTAGCCTCATACTCGGCTACTATCTCATCATTCGTTATCGCATCCGATATTTCGGACTGCTTCTGCTGCGCATACTTAGATGCAAGCGTGCTGTCTTCAAGAGCGGCTCTGAGAACCTTTTCGGTTACGCCCTTGCCGTATATTTTCTGAATATAGCGGTCAAGCGAAAAATCGTTGTTGTCGGCACTCTTCTTGATGCTTGATACTCTCTCGTCAATCTCGGCCTTTTCTTCGTCATTGAGAGTAAGACCGTTTTTCCTCGCCAAATCCGCATATGCCGTATAGGACTGCATATAATTCAGTGCCGAAACCCTGAGAAAATCTGCCCAAGTCTTGATTTCCTCATCTGTATTAAGACTTGAAGTATCACCTGTATATTCCTGATCCATGGGAGTTTTCGATGTATCATAGCCGGTATACATCTTGCCCATACCCTTGCCGTAATATGTATCATACTGATTCGACATATTATAATAATAATTATAGAGCGTCATATAATAGTAATTATATGTTGCCACGTTATCTTTTTCAGAGCCGAATTTAGCGGCTTTAAGCACCTTTTGCGGAACACCGAAGAAATTGAGTATACCGCCGACGGCCGCAAGACAAATAGCCACGGCAAGGACAATAGCTATAACCTTTCCTACTATTCTGCCGGCCTTTGCTGCCTTAGGATTCTTTTTAGTCTGCTT
>ERZ838118.2345-NODE-2345-length-20428-cov-4.592402_pt1 | contig 20428 bp, 23 predicted proteins | sample MGYA00519863_ERZ838118 | MGnify/ENA primary metagenome ERZ838118 (study PRJEB31850, sample SAMEA3708827) | human gut metagenome | biome: human gut; feature: human-associated habitat; material: faeces | place: China | collected 2014 ...
ATCTGTCGAGCGACCTTAGTTCAAACAGTTTATTTACATTATCTAAAGATACAAAGAAAGCATTGAAATCGGCAAAGAACAGTGTTACTTTGTATTATCTTGTAACGGACGGCAAGGAGACAGAGTATATTGAAAAAGTGCTCGACCAGTATCCTAAGGCATCATCAAAGGTTAAACTTAAAAAGATAGACCCTGTTGTAAATCCGGGATTTGCAAGTAAATACCTATCAGAGAGTGAAGCCGGCTCAGTTGCACAGAATGATGTTATCGTTGTAAATGACTCAACAAAAAATTCATCGTATGTGCAGAATACGGATATGTATTATTCAAATACAGATTATTCATCATACACTCAAAGCAGTGGAGAATACTATCTTGATGTTGAAGGAAAGATAACGTCTGCAATACAGAAAGTGCTTGCAGAGAAAAAGACAAAGATGTATATTCTTAAGGGACATGATGAACTGGAAGTTGGAACAACTATGTCAACTTCGTTTAGTAAGATGAATATAGATACTGATGAACTTACTCTTTATTCAGAGGATAAAGTTCCTTCGGACTGTGACATACTTCTTATAAATGGAGCAACAAAAGATATAAGCAAAGAAGAAAAAAATAAGATTCTTGCCTACATGAAGAAAGGTGGAAATGCCGTTATAAATCTTCAGTATGGAACAAAGGATACACCAAATTTAAGGGCATTGCTCAAGTATTACGGGCTCAATGAGCAGATAGGTTCGGTATGCGAAACACAGGGAAATTATTATAACTATGTAAATTCAGTTATTCCGACACTGGATTCTTCAAATGAGATAGCTTCAGGTGTATCCGGGGTAGTTGTAATGCCGTCTCCGGTAGGAATTTCAAAACTTAAGGGTGCAAGAAAGTCACTTACAATATCAGAGTTTATGACTACATCAAAAGGTTCATATCTCAAACTAGATACTTCATCAGGAAAGGCAGCAAAGGAAAAAGGTGATATTGACGGACCATTTGCCATGGGTGTTTCAGTAACAGACAAGATTGATGATAATAAGAGTGCGAAACTTGTTGTTTATGCATCAGCATATGCATTCTCAGATGATGTAATCTCAACAAACCAGCTTGACAATGGCTCATTGTTTACTAATGCGGTCAAGTCATTATCAAATTCAGATGTTGAGGAAACTTCAATAAATGCAAAGAGTCTTTCTTACACATATGTTTCACTTACACAGGGAACGCAGTTTTTCTGGGCGACAGTAATAATCATTATCATACCTGTCGGACTTCTTATAACAGGCTTTGCAATATGGTTTAGCAGAAGAAGAAAGTAAAGGAGGAACAATATGGGCGGAAAAGTGTCAAAGAAAAACAGACAGCTATTGACAATAATTGGATTATGTGTTCTCCTAATAGCATTGATAATTGTATTTTTTGTGGCAACAAAGCATAAGGACAATAGTGAAAAAAAGGAAGAAGCAGGGAATAATATAGAGCTGTATTCAATAAAAGAATCAGATATTGCAGAGCTTCATTTCAAGAACAGCATGGCGGAGCTGACATTTGTGAAAAACAAAAATAAGTGGGTGTTAAAGGATGATACCAAATACAGCCTTGATCAGAGCAAGGTGGAGACTCTTGTAAGTGATGTAAAAAAGATGTCTGCTACAAGCGAAGTCACATCAAATTGCACCGATTTGTCACAGTACGGACTTAAAGAACCAGCTTTACAGGTCGATATTACAGATAAAGACGGCAATAAAAAGACATTGACGGCAGGAGATGAGTCAGTTGCAGGTGAAGGACGATACGCTTACATTGACAATGATACAAAGAAAGTGTACATGGTAGAGTCTGCTTTTACATCTGATTTTGAAACTACCAAAAAGGAATTAAAGGCTGAGGCAACTGCAGCACCGACGGCAACATCAGCAAAATAGTCATTTTTTATCGGTATATCTGACAATGAATGTCAGGTGTACCGGTGATTATAGTTTTTAGAATTAATAAGGCGGGAATGGAAAAGATGAAAAAGAACAATAAAGGAAAATTAAATAATAAAAAGCAGGTGCTTATCATAATAGCTGTGATAAGCATCATGGTTTTTATATGTATAGTGTTACAGGCTTATATTGAGGGATATTTTGGCGGTAAAAAGAAGAGTGTAAAAACACAGACACAAAATACAATAAACCGTGAAAAAGATGGCAGCAAAGCTGATAGTAACGATAATAAAAGTTCAAAAACAAAGAACACAAAAAATGTTAAAAAAAATAATACTGCTAAAAATAAAAGAAAAAAACATAAGAAAAGGAGGGTGGAACACATAGCTGCACATCCTGAAAGCAGTAAATCTATAAGGGTGCTTATTACAAATAGTAATTTTTCTGATATGTTTCACAAAAAGATAAAGCTTACATCTTCAAGCAGTTTTTATGTAAAGGTAAATAATAAGACAAAGAGTTATGCGGCTGGAAAAAAGGCAGTATTTAATGCAAGTGACAAAAAATTAAAAGGGAAAAAGATAGTTGCAGGTTCTTACAATGGTGCAAAGATAAAAGTGCTTAATATAAAAAGGCAGAATATACACCCTGAGTATCGTGGAACTATGACAATAAAATATAAATCAAAAGGGCTTCTGCTTACAAATACACTTCCTATAGAGCAGTATCTTTATGCGGTACTTCCAAGTGAGATGTCAACCTCAAATCCTATGGAGGCACTTAAAACACAGGCGGTATGTGCAAGAAGTTATGCATACAATCAGATAAAATCCGGAAAATATGCTGAGTATGGTGCAGATGTTGATGATAGTGTTGCCTGTCAGGTATATAACAACATTCCTGAGGACAAAAGGTCGAGAAAAGCTGTTGACGGGACATTTGAGAGAGTTATGAAAAAATCAGGGAAAGTCGTAACTGCTTACTATTTTTCAACATCGTGGGGTTATACGGCTGACGGTCAGGATGTGTGGAATACACCGTCAAAAATATCATATCTTGACAGCCGGTTTCAGATTACGGCAAGATCCAGAAGAAAAACAGGAATAAAAGGATATAATCTGTCAAATGAGCAGATTTTCAGAAACTTTATAAATAATGAGAGTTGCACAACATATGACAGTAAAGAAGAATGGTACCGCTGGTCCGTAAAGATTAAGGAAAAAAGCTTAAGAAGCCGTATAGATTCAGCTTTGAGTTCATGTTATGTGTCAAATAATGCAAATGTTCTCACTAAGCTGAAAAATGGAAAATACAAATCAAGGTCAGGTTTTGTTACGGGAAAGATAAAGAGTATTGAGATAACAAAGCGTGAAAAAAGCGGGATGGCATCAGAGATTATAATAAGAGGAAACAAAAACACTTATAAAGTATGTAACCAGTATAACATAAGAAAAGTGCTTGCTCCCGTAAGTGAGACGATAAAGCGAAGATATGGTACAGACATGGCAGGTTATTTTATGCTTCCAAGTGCAGCATTTTACATAGATGCAGTATCAGGCGGATTTAAGATAACCGGAGGAGGTTTCGGACATGGAACAGGTATGAGTCAGAGTGGAGCCGGCAACATGGCAAAGCAGGGCTTTAACTACAGACAGATATTAAATCATTATTTTTCAGGAGTTAAAGTGACAGCGTTGAAAGGTTATTGATAGTAGTATTTGAAATATTGCATAAAAATTATAAGGCAGACTTTACGGTCTGCCTTATGTTTTTGATATGATTTTAATTATATTTTTGAATTGTTTGTCAGCTTTTTTTGCTTTTGCCGGTATTTTTTTTCGAGCAGATGATTTAACATACCTCCAAGAAAAAGTATATACATACAGGCATACAGCCACAACATCAGCAGAGCCATAGTAGTCATTGGTCCATAAAATTTTGAGTAATTATTGATGTTGTTTACATAAAAAGAATAGATGTATGAAAAGATAAGCCAGCCGGCACTTGCCACAAGTGCTCCGGGAATCTGGTGCGTAAATGTTGCTTTGCGGTTTGGAAGTATTACATACAACAACCAGAAAAACAAAAATAAGACCAAAAAGCTTATGACAGCTCTTACATTTATAATAGAAGCAAGAGGCTTTTCAGTAAATGGAAAATGCTGTCTGATATAATAATACAGTTTATTTCCAAATACGATAACTGTAAGTATTACAACAATGAGAATCGCAAAGACTACCGTATAAAAAAAGGAGTAGATGCGTATTATTATATAATTTCTTGTCTCATCAAGGTTATAGACTGAATTAAGACCCTGGATAAGTGATAAGAATGCCTTTGAGCCTAGCCATATGGCAACAATGATTGTAGCTGACAGTACGGCACCTGTCTGTATATTATATATTTCATTTATTATACTGCCAAGATAATTTCTAAAATACTCAGGGACGAGTGCAGATGCTGTTTTAAGGAGCATACTTTCAGTAAATGGAGTGTACCGGAAAAGCGACAGTAAAAACATGAAAAAAGGGAAAAAAGAAAGAATCATAAAGAAAGCCGCCTGCCCTGCAAATGCAGATAAAGCAGCTTTCTTAAAGTGATTCATAAGTCTGTTAATTTTTGCATATAAATAACTAAACTTTGAGAGTAAAGTTCTGTTATCCGAAATATCAATTATTTTTTTATTTTTCATAAAAGCTATTCCTTTAAGTTATAATCGTGTTATATAATTTTATTCAACAGGCGTTATAAGACTGTAATCTCCTGACAAAAGGGTCTGTATAAGATCATTTTCAGTCTTTATATCGTACTCTGTGATTATACCTCCGAGAGCGAGGTCTTCTTTTTCGTGAAAATCACTTCCTGATGTCATGATAAGGTCATGCTCATACGCCCAGGCATAAGTTTTATCATTGTTGCTGTCGTGGCGTGGATTGCCGTTGAAAACTTCGGCACCGTCAAGAAGTGCAGGATTTACCGGTTCGCAGTAGGCTCTGTTTGGATGAGCTTGAACGATAAGTATATTTTCATTGTGGCATATTTCAGATAATTCTTCGAGAGAAAGATTATATAAAAAAGGATGTTTATGGAAAAATTCTTCGTTTACACCATATAAAAGATAGTCATTTGGACTTTCCGTGAGTGTTACCTCGCAGCCGAGCAATACATTTATATCATATTTTTCTGCACAGCCAAGAGCTGTTTTGTATCCTTTTAAAAAATGTGAAGTGACTTCGTCAGGAGTTTTTGCACCGTTTTTTTCAAATACCCATTTGCTGTAGTGGTCGGTTATAACGACGGTATCATATCCTGCTTCTTTATACATTTTTATTACATCCTGTGCACAAATATGTGCACATGGACTTGTTTCACTTGTGTGTGTGTGCATCTCAACTTTCATATTCGTATCAGCCTCCGATAAGCAATAAATTAGTAGTAATTCATAGTATAGCATTATGCGGTGGGCAAAACAACTATTATCTATTTGAAAAAAATGCATAAAATAATAAAAAAATCATTTTTTTAGTCGATTTTATGCTAAAATATATAAAAAGATTTTTAGGAGGAATAAAAAATGCATAGTTTTCAGGAAGTTTCGGTTGATTACATGGATATGAATCCGTTTAAAAAAATAGGAAAGGACTGGATGCTTGTTACGGCAGGTGATGAAGAAAAAGCAAATTCGATGACTGCTTCATGGGGAGCAGTAGGAGAGATGTGGGGAAAGGATTCTGTTTTTGTGTTTATAAGACAGAGCAGATTCACAAAAGAGTTTATTGATAAAAAGGGTAAGTTTTCACTTAGTTTTCCGGGAGAAGAATACCGCAGGGATATGAAATATCTTGGTACAGTTTCAGGAAGAGACGAGGATAAGATGAAAGCCGCAAAAGTAAAAGTTGATTATTGTGATGGAGTACCTTATATTGACGAAGCAAATATGGTATTTATCTGTGAGGTAATGTCAAAGACTGATATAGAACCGAAAGATTTTCTTGATGAAACTATTGACGAAACATGGTATAAAGATAAGGACTACCATACTATGTATATAGCTAAGATTACAAAAATACTTGCAAGATAAGGCAGAAATACGACATAAAAATGGCAAAATAAGCCGAAATAAGGCAGGTATGTTAAATGTCTCATTTTTGGGGTAAAAGGTTTCGTTTTTGTTGTGTATTATCTTTTTAAAGATTAAAATACAATATGAATTGTGAACAAGATGTGAATGAACAATAGTCACATTGTAAAATATTACACTAGATCATGATATGATAAGGGAGGAAATTTTATGTATTTCAGTAAATTTGCAAAAAAAGTATTGGCAGTAGCCGTCGCAGTAGCCGTTACTGCAAGCTCAGTTGTAGCAACACCAAGCACAAAGAAAGCCGATGCAGCAAGTTATAAAGCTTATCTTTGTCTGCAGACAGCGAAGTTTACATTCAGAAATCAGCATGACGATGCAAAGTTTTCAAACAAACTTCAGAACACGACAAACAAATTGTCAAAAAACAGTGTAAAGTTTAAAGACACCACAATGAAAAAAGGTAAAAAGACATACACTGTTCAGCTTACAGGACTTAATAAATGTATCGCAAAAGACAAGACATTCAATACACTCTATGTAGATACAAATATTAAAGGAAAAGACAAGAAAAAAGTTACTGTTACAAATGTAAATGTTTTCTTTGACGGAAAGAAAGTTAAGACTATCAAAAAAGGAGTTTTAACACCTGATCCTGGTCAGACAGACGGATTTGTACAGCTTCAGATCATCAATATGTGGAACAGCCGTGTTGCCAAATTTAAGTACACTATGCCAAAGAAAACCATAAAGGTGACATATACAGTAAAGATTAAATAGTTACTGCTTGTACACGAACTTGACAATGGCATTTAAAATTGTAGTGTATATTGAGTGATATATTCTACATAAAAATAAAAGCGTTAAAGTGGAGGAAAAGAATATGAGACTTTCAAAATTAACTAAAAAAGGAGTGTCAGTTGCATTAGCACTCTCAATGGTAGTAGCAGGAACAGCCGGAATGACTCAGAAAGCCAGTGCTGCAAAGAAATTTAAGACATATGTTATGTTTTCAGATGATAAGTGGAAAGTAACTGCAAATATGAATACAGCTAAGGGAGAGTATGACTCACCAAAGACTATTAAAGCTAAAAAAGGAACACAGAATGTTTCAATGACTCTTACAAAGAGTAAGCTTAAAACAGGAGCAAAAGAGAAAACATCTAAAGCAAGTGTATTTTGTGTAGATATTGAAAATGCGATGAAAACATATAAGCCAAGCCAGATTAAAATTTCAAAGGTAAAGATTTATGTTGACGGCAAAGCTATAAAAGTAAAGGCTAACAAGCTTAAACAGGGATATCTTGAGAAAGATCAGAAGAACAATAAATTCCGTCTTGAGATTTTTAATGTATATGGTAAAGGTGGCACAGGTGCTAAAAAGGCAAATTATCCTGTAGATCCTAATAAATTAAAATTTAAGAAGAGCCTTAAAGTAAGCTTCAAGCTCACATTTAAGAAATAGTTAAGAGTGATTTTTAAGAAGATTTTATGAATTAAGATTATAGGTACTTAAGCTTTTGTAATGATAATATTACAAAGTGTATTTTGGAAATGGATTGTCAGTAGGATTATATATTCATATGGCAGTCCATTTTTCTTGCATAATAATGAGTATAGTATTAAAATAAGAAAGCTGCATCCATGAAAGATGTTTATTGCAAAATTTATTATGTATGAAAGTAGGAGAGATATATGTCAGAACAGGGAAAATTTTTAGAAGAATTAGAGGCAGTCAAAAGTATTGCAGCTTCGCAGGATAATAAGCTTACAAAAGATGAAGTGAAAAAATATTTAAGTGATTTAGAACTGTCTGATGATAAAATGGAACAGGTCTATTATTATCTTTCCCTTGCAGGAATAGAGGTTGAGGGATACAGATTTGTGCCAAAAGCAGTTGACTTGCAAAGTAATGAAAGTGATAAAAATGAAGATAAAGAGCTTTCGGATGAGGAAACCGAATCTGAAAAGCATAATGATAAAAAAGAAAACAATACTTCTCCAAAGGAGTTGTCAAAAAAAAGAGCAGAATATAACAATAAACTTTATATGGATGAAATAGGAAAACTTGACTATTATGATGACGCTGAAGAGAGAAATCTGATTCAGAAATTTATGGATGGTGATAAAAATGCCAGGAATAGATTTGTAGAGAACAGGCTTGCACAGGTAGTAAAAATCGCACGCAATTATGCAGACAGGGAGAATGTCAAAAAAGGGATAACAGGGATGGATGAACTTATTGCTGAGGGAAATGTAGGATTACTTGAAGCAATATCCGTGATAGAAGAAAATAAAAAGAATTTTGTTGATAATAATGTTCCAAATTTTGACAGTATAGATGGTGCTATATATATGGAAGTTACAAATGCGATAGAATCTTTGTTAGACACGGTGACTTCGGATAAAGATTGGGAATCAGCAGTTCTCGCACGCACAAATCTGCTCAATGAAGCGGCAAAGTATATGACTGAGGAGATGGGAAGGGTTCCGACAAAAGAGGAATTGTCAGAATATACCAAAATTCCTGTTGATGAGATAAGAGGAATAATGGGATTGTCAAAAGACACACAGCGTATTGCTGATACCACACCGGGTCATAAATCAATCTGACCGCATTGGCATACTACAGCAGTAAGATATAGTAAATAAAGGGTGTCCACAATATTTTGTGATTTATTGAAAAATAAACACAATATATTGTGGACATTTTTTAGCCCAGGTGCTATAATAAGTCTTGCGTTCTTTGAGAGAGTCATGTTGTATATGTGGAATACATATATAAATGCAGGTCAGGAAAAGAACATAGGGTCATGTAGTTATTTGACTATACATGACTGCATAGATTGGAGGAAATATGATGATGAAGGTAATCAAGAGGGATGGCAGAGTCGTTGATTATGACCGCAATAAGATAATTGTTGCGATCCAGAAAGCCAATGCGGAAGTTGATAAAAACGAGCAGGTAAATGAGGAGAAAATAGACTCTATTGTTGCCGGAATAGAGAACAAGCATGTTGACAACATGATGGTTGAGGATATTCAGGATATGATAGAGCAAAAGCTCATGAGTGAGGGAAAATTTGAACTTGCAAAGAAGTATATAATCTATAGATATACAAGAGAGATGGTCCGCAGGGCAAACACTACTGATGATTCCATCATGAGCCTTATAAAAAACAGCAACAAGGATGTAATGGAAGAAAACTCAAATAAAAATGCATATATAGCATCGACACAGAGAGATCTTATAGCCGGTGAGGTATCGAAAGATCTTACAAAGAGAGTACTTCTTCCAGAGAAGATAGTAAAAGCACATGAAGAAGGAATACTTCATTTTCATGATATGGATTATTTTCTTCAGAGCATATTTAACTGCTGCCTTATAAATATAGGCGATATGCTTGAAAATGGTACGGTTATGAACGGCAAACTTATTGAAACACCAAAGAGTTTTCAGGTTGCGTGTACGGTCATGACACAGATAATCTCGGCGGTTGCAAGCAGTCAGTACGGCGGGCAGTCAGTTGATATAAGACACCTCGGAAAATATCTCAGAAAGAGTCATGATAAGTATGAAGCTCATTATAGACAAAAATATGGAGATACTATTACAGAGGATGTACTTGAGGAGTTTGTAAATGACAGGCTTATGGATGAATTAAAGTCGGGTGTGCAGACTATCCAGTACCAGATAAATACACTGATGACTACAAACGGACAGTCACCTTTTGTGACACTTTTCCTTAATCTTGATAAGGATGATCCTTACATAGAGGAAAATGCCATGATAATAGAAGAAATCCTTAATCAGAGAATAGAGGGTATCAAAAATGAAAAAGGTGTGTATGTTACACCGGCATTCCCTAAACTTATATATGTACTTGACGAACATAATTGCCTTAAAGGAGGTAAGTACGATTATCTTACAAGACTTGCAGTTAAATGTTCGGCAAAGAGAATGTATCCTGATTATATTTCAGCTAAGAAAATGCGTGAAAATTATGAAGGTAATGTATTTTCATGTATGGGATGCAGAAGTTTCCTCACACCTTGGAAAGATGAAAACGGAGAATATAAGTTTGAGGGACGATTTAATCAGGGAGTTGTCAGCATAAATCTCCCGCAGATAGCAATAATAGCCCAGGGCGATGAGGAAAAATTCTGGACATTGCTTGAAGAAAGACTTGCCTTATGTTTTGATGCACTTATGGCAAGACATCATGCACTTGAGGGAACATTATCAAGCGTAAGTCCTATCCACTGGCAGTATGGGGCAATAGCAAGACTTGGAAAGGATGAGCCTATAGACAAACTTTTACATGACGGGTATTCAACTATATCACTCGGATATATAGGTGTGTATGAAACAACAAAGCTTATGACCGGAGTAAGCCATACAAATCCAAAGGGAACAAACTTTGCACTCAGACTCATGAAAAGATTGAGACTTGCGTGTGATACATGGAAACTTGAAACAGGTATAGGATTTGGTCTTTACGGAACACCTGCAGAGAGTCTTTGCTACAGATTTGCGGAGATAGACAAAAAGAAGTTCGGTGTTATAAAAGATGTGACGGATAAGGGATATTACACAAATTCATATCATGTGGATGTGCGTGAAAAGATAGATGCATTTGAGAAGTTTAGATTTGAGAGCCAGTTCCAGAAAATCTCATCAGGCGGTGCTATCTCATATGTTGAGATACCAAATCTCAGAAATAATCTTGAAGCACTTGAGGATGTTGTTAAATTCATATACGAAAATATACAGTATGCTGAGTTTAACACGAAATCAGATTACTGTCATGTGTGTGGATATGACGGAGAGATAATCATAAATGATGATCTTGAATGGGAGTGCCCGCAGTGTCATAATAAGGACAAGAACAAGATGACGGTTATCAGAAGAACCTGTGGTTATCTTGGAGAGAATTTCTGGAATGTCGGAAAGACTAAAGAGATAAATTCAAGAGTACTTCATCTGTAAAATTCAAGAGCTGCCTATTACTTTTGGTTGATGGGGCTCTTTAATCAGGTGCCGGTGGTGAACATGGCACCTGATTGTGCGTAGCACAAATTTTATATGAGTAAGTAGCGAAGCAGATTACAAATATCCTTAAAAAGAAAGGGATGGATGACGGTAATGAATTATGCGGATATAAAAAGGATAGATGTTGCAAACGGACCGGGAGTGAGGGTATCCTTGTTTGTGAGCGGCTGCACACATCACTGTAAGGAGTGCTTTAATCCGGAAACATGGGATTTTGGCTATGGAAAGCTTTTTGATGAGAAAGCCGAGGACGAGATAATACAATATCTTAAGCCTGATTATATAAAGGGGCTTACGCTTCTTGGAGGTGACCCAATGGAAAAAGTCAATCAGGAAGCACTTATCCCTCTGCTTGAAAAAGTAAAAAAAGAATATCCTGACAAGTCCATATGGTGTTATACGGGATATGATTTTGAAAATGACATAAAAGAAAATATGCTTGAAAACTGCGAAGTGACAAAAAAGTTTATGTCATATATAGATGTTTTGGTTGATGGTGAGTTTAAACTTGAACTTAAGGATTTAAATCTTGTGTTCAGGGGTTCATCAAACCAGAGGATAATCATGGTAAAAGAGTCACTTGAGAGTGGAAATATCATTTTGTGGAAAGAACCTGAGAGATAAAATATAAGATATTTAAAAAATAATCTTGAAATTTTTTGGGTAATTGGTTACAATAGTTTATAGGTAGGTTTGTGCAGAAGAGAAAATATCGTAAAAGATATTGATTTTTAGCGAAAGCCTGCATTCAAATGATTAATTGTCGGACCGGTTTTTCCAGTCGGACAAATTATAAAATTTATATTTAGGAGGAATTTTAACATGGCAGTTAAAGTTGCAATCAATGGTTTTGGACGTATCGGACGTCTTGCATTCAGACAGATGTTTGGTGCTGAAGGTTATGAAGTAGTAGCTATCAACGATTTGACAAGCCCTAAAATGCTTGCTCATCTTTTAAAGTATGATTCATCACAGGGTAAATATGAGAAAGCTGATACAGTTTCAGCAGGTGAAGATTCTATCACAGTTGATGGAAAAGAAATCAAAATCTACGCTTTCCCAGATGCAAACAATTGTCCATGGGGCGACCTTGATGTAGATGTAGTTCTTGAGTGCTCAGGTTTCTACACATCTAAAGAAAAGGCTCAGGCTCATATCAATGCAGGCGCAAAGAAAGTTGTTATCTCAGCTCCAGCTGGTAACGATCTTCCTACAATCGTTTACAATACAAACCATGAGACATTAAAGAAAGGTGATCAGATCATCTCAGCAGCATCTTGTACAACAAACTGTTTAGCTCCAATGGCTGACGCACTTAACAAGTTTGCTCCTATCGAGTCTGGTATCATGGTTACAATCCATGCTTACACAGGTGATCAGATGACACTTGATGGTCCTCAGAGAAAGGGTGACCTCAGAAGATCTCGTGCAGCAGCAGTAAACATCGTTCCTAACAGCACAGGTGCTGCAAAAGCTATCGGACTTGTTATCCCAGAGCTTAACGGAAAACTTATCGGATCTGCTCAGCGTGTTCCTACACCAACAGGTTCTACAACAATCCTTACAGCAGTTGTAAGAGGAAAAGATGTAACAGTTGACGGAATTAACGCAGCTATGAAAGCAGCAGCTAACGAGTCATTTGGTTACAATGATGAAGAGATCGTTTCTTCTGATATCGTAGGAATGAGATTTGGTTCACTCTTCGATGCAACTCAGACAATGGTAAACAAAGTAGCTGATGACCTTTATGAGGTTCAGGTAGTTTCTTGGTATGACAATGAGAACTCTTACACATCTCAGATGGTAAGAACAATCAAGTATTTCTCAGAGAACTGCTAATCATTGCGATTTAGAGATTGTTCTCAGAGAACTGCTAGTCAGCTAATGTGACTGGTTGTTTTAAACAATCAAGTACGGATATGATCCATATACGGGTCCGGTCTTTTAGAGGACCGGGCTCGTTTTTCTTTATTATATGATAATTGCCTATGTTGCAATAATTAAAATAAAGAAGATAAAGATAATAATTAAAGAATAGGTGTTTGCAATATAATCATTATATATGGTTGATTGTGCCATGAAGCAATAAGTATATGATAAGTTTTATGGTTACCTATAATAATAAATGTGAGAGGAGTTTTTTATGTTAAATAAAAAATCTGTTGATGATATCAACGTAAAAGGAAAAAAAGTTTTAGTTAGATGTGATTTCAATGTACCATTACAGGATGGAAAGATTACAGATGAGAACCGTCTTGTAGCTGCACTTCCTACGATTAAAAAGCTTATCGCTGACGGTGGAAAGATTATTCTTTGTTCACATCTTGGTAAGCCAAAGGGAGAGCCAAAGCCTGAGCTTTCACTTGCACCAGTAGCAAAGAGACTTACTGAGCTTCTCGGACAGGAAGTTAAATTTGCGGCAGATGCTAATGTAGTTGGAGACAACGCAAAGGCAGCAGTTGCAGCTATGAATGACGGAGATGTTATCCTTCTTGAGAACACTCGTTACAGAGCAGAAGAGACAAAGAACGGAGAGGAATTCTCAAAAGAGCTTGCTTCACTTTGTGATGTATTTGTAAATGACGCATTTGGTACAGCTCACAGAGCTCACTGCTCAAATGTTGGTGTTACAAAGTTTGTTAAGGGTGACTGTGTAGTTGGTTACCTTATGCAGAAAGAAATTGATTTCCTCGGAAATGCAGTAAACAATCCTGAAAGACCATTTGTAGCAATTCTTGGTGGAGCTAAGGTTTCTTCAAAGATTTCTGTTATCGAAAACCTTCTTGATAAGGTAGATACACTTATTATCGGTGGTGGTATGGCATACACATTTATGGCAGCTCACGGTGAGGAAGTTGGTAAATCACTTCTTGAGGAAGATTACAAAGACTATGCACTTAAGATGGAGAAAAAGGCTGAGGAGAAAGGTGTTAAACTTCTCATCCCTATCGATACAACAGTAGCTGATGATTTCTCAAATGACGCAAACTTCAAGGTAGTAGGTCGTGGAGAAATTCCTGCTGATATGGAAGGACTTGACATCGGACCTAAGACAGCAGAGCTTTTCGCAAATGCAGTTAAAGGTGCAAAGACAGTAGTATGGAACGGACCTATGGGATGTTTCGAGATGCCAAACTTTGCAAAAGGAACAATCGCAGTAGCAGAAGCTATGGCTGAACTTAAAGATGCTACAACAATCATCGGTGGTGGTGATTCAGCAGCAGCTTGCAATCAGTTAGGATTTGGTGACAAGATGACACATATCTCTACAGGTGGCGGAGCTTCTCTTGAATTCTTAGAGGGTAAAGATCTTCCTGGTGTAGTAGCAGCAGACGATAAATAAGAAACCGAGCACCAAAAATGTGTGCAGAAATGAGGATAAAAATGGCTAGAAAGAAAATTATTGCCGGCAACTGGAAAATGAACAAAACTCCTAGTGAGGCAGTTGCATTAGTAAATGAATTAAAAGATTTAGTAAAGAATGATGAAGTTGATGTTGTATATTGCGTACCTGCAATCGACATTGTGCCTGTAGTAGAAGCTACAAAGGGAACAAATGTAGAAGTAGGTGCTGAAAATATGTACTTTGAGGAGAGCGGAGCTTACACAGGTGAGATTTCTGCTGCAATGCTCGTAGATGCAGGTGTTAAATATGTTATCATCGGACATTCAGAGCGTCGTGATTACTTCAAAGAGTGTGATTGCTTACTCAACAAGAAAGTTAAGAAAGCATTTGAAGCAGGTCTTACACCAATCCTTTGCTGCGGTGAGTCACTTGAGCAGAGAGAGATGGGTGTAACAATGGACTGGATTCGTCTCCAGATTAAATCTGACCTTGCAGGAATCACAGCAGATCAGGTAAAGAGTATGGTTATCGCATATGAGCCAATCTGGGCAATCGGAACAGGAAAGACAGCTACATCTGATCAGGCACAGGAAGTATGTAAAGGAATCCGTGACTGCGTTGCAGAAATGTATGATGAAGCAACAGCAGAAGCTGTACGCATCCAGTACGGCGGATCTATGAATGCAGGAAATGCAGCAGAATTACTTGCAAAACCTGACATTGATGGTGGTCTTGTAGGCGGAGCAAGTCTTAAGGCTGATTTCGGAAAGATTGTAAACTACAAATAAGTTCTAAATTTCATTATATATTAGTGCATAAAGCACAATAAAACGCCACTAAGCACATCAAAACTTTGGGTATTTTAACATTGTAATGTATTTGGTGGCGTTTTATAATTGCTATAATATCACTTATAAATATCTCTTTGTCAATTAAATTTTTTAGCTTTTTAAATCTTCTGTATTTGTAACACCAACATCTTTTAGAGCATTAATTATATAATTGCGTGTTTCTGCTGTAACCCCTCTAATACTTTGTTGCTTTTCAATATATTCATCAATAATATTTTCAAATGATGCCTTTTTATCACTCTTAGAAACACTAGAATCTGAAACCGTATTTCTAAAATTTGTATAACCTTCAAGTCTACGAATTCCTTCAGGGAGTCCTTGCAATGTCTTCGTTGACACAACACCATTTTTCTGCATTTCAGAAAAAGCAGATGTGAGATTGCCAATATCATCAATAAATTGACCTATTCTATCATCGAGAGAATATATCAACCAAAGTATTGGAATAATTTTGTAAATCACCCTTTAAAGTGCCATTATTGATAAAGTCATCTAAAAAGTTTTTATGGGTGTTATCCTTTTGGGTAGCAGTTTTAAAATTTTTAAATGTATCGCCAGATTTACCTCGGATATCAGCATAGTAAGCATCTTGATTATCTTTGTAAGCTTTTGTGAGAGCTTCAATGCTTCCTTTGTTTTTAATGATAGCTTGATTCTGTTCGTTGTAACCTTGAACCATATTAGGGAACATATCGGCTATTTCAGAGGCGATTTTGTTATATTCTGAAAATTCATCTTTTGTAAGAGATATATTGTGACCGTATTCATCTACACCTTCAGCAAGTTTTGAATATTTTTCGCCATTTTCATCAATCCAATCACTTTGAGATTTAAGTGATTTTTGTTGCTCTTGGACAGATGAATTGAATGAGATTACCATTATCATCATATAAATCTTCATGAGCAAGTATATCTTTGTAAAATTCTGCTTCATCATTCAAATTACTTATTGCATCACGAGCACTTTTTTCTATCTCACGATTTGTTTCACGAACTTTTTGCAAATATTGTACTTGAGAGAGTGTAGCTTCATCTATTGCCTTTGTAACAGTATTTATAGCATCCACCATTTCATAATATGCATCTGAACCCTTTTGAATATTGCCATTTGCAAGACTTTCGTTTAAATCAGCTTGTAGTGCTTCTTTTTCTTTACTTGCCTTATTGATTGTTTCTTGTGAATTATCGGCAATCTGTTGATAGTAATTTGCTGTTATCTTATAACCTTTCGATTCAAGAATCGACATTTGATTATTAAGTTTATCAGCAGAGTTTGATATAGCATCTAATTTCCTCTGATAATCATTTTGGATATTTGTGAATTTAGTTTTAGCATTTTCAGCCTTATTACCTTTATTTTCTTCAACAGATTTATCATAATCCAATTGATCCGTATTTCGTTTATTGACATAACTATTATACTCGGCAGCTTTAGAATACTGTTTAGAATCATTACCATACTTCTTCTTAATAGCATACAAGTCTTTTTGACTTATAATATGACCTGATTTAACTTTTATCTTAGTGTTTTTATTAAGCCATTTATCTGAAGTTATTTTACTATATTCCGAAAATTCATCTTTAGTAAGAGATACATTATGACCATAATTATCAACACCTTCAGCAAGTTTTGTGTATTTTTCACAATTTTCTTCAATCCAGTCATTTTGTGATTTCAGGTCATCTTGCTGTTCTTTTACTGAATTAGAGAATTCCTCCAATGCTTCTTTTGCATATTTAACACGATTGACATATTTATCTATAGCACAGTTATTGCTAACGATAATACTTCACTAACAGCCCATGCAACAGCCATAGAACCAAGAGTAGCAACAAAAGATTTTACTACTGTACCTGCTGTTTTAAGACCACGAGAAAAGACAGTTGTTGCACTAGCAGAATTTCTCAAATACAATTGATAATTCTCAAATGTTTTTTCAGAATACTCAGTATCTTGTAAGAAAGCAATAAGGGATCGGCTAATTTATTTTTCTTTATAAAATTATCGAAAGTATTATAAGATACCACTTGATTCATTGTATTAGATAAATTTTTATTTTTATATTATCGAATAATTTAGTTGCTTCATCACTTACTTCAATAATCCCTTTTTTAGCTTTATATATATTAACTATAAAGCCACCCCAACTATTATTTTCAGAATTATATTGTACTGCCATATAAATTCTGATATAATACACTTATATGTTATTGCTTCTGACAACAAAGATATAAGGAGATGATAAAATGGCTTTAATTAAATGCCCTGAATGTGGGAAAGAAGTTTCTGACAAATCTAAAAAATGCCCCAATTGCGGTATCAATTTAGCTGGTTCGCAATTGATGAAAATGAAAATTTCAGTTATTATTTTTATAATTTCAATTATTGTTACAATTGGTTGTTCTATGTATATATCAAATAACAAAGTTGGTGCTGCAAAGGAAAACCTTGATAATTTCACACTAATTGGCACTGAATATTATAAAGATGATAATGAATTAGAATTAAATTCAAAAATAAATTTGTCAAAAAATATACGAATAGGCGCAATAAGCGTAATGGTAATAAGTTTAATAGGAACAGTAATATTTTACAATATGTACAATGATGAATTAAAGAGTTATAAAAATAATAAAATCAATGGATGACCTTAAAAGAGACAACATTATTGAATTTGAATCTCGTATGGTACAATTTCGTGGAGTGCAGGAGAATACGAGAGAAGAGAAAGATACGGTTCGTTGCCCTAAATGTGGTTCATCTGCAATTCAAACAGTCAACCGAGGCTTTTCATTCTGGACTGGTTTCTTAGGCTCAGGTTCACCAAGAAATGTTGCCCCAAAATGCGGGCATCAATAAAAATCAACGAACTATATACGGAAAGAAGGTTGATGTGTATGGATTTTATATCACCAGAAGTTAAAAGACAGATGCAGCAAAACCAAGCTAATCGTCAAATAGAAATAAATGCCTCCAAGATGCAGTTTGATAGTAGAGCAGAACAAGTCGCTTATTATCTGTATGAAGAAATCAGAGATTATCAAAATAATCTTCCAGATACAGGAGATGTAGCAATGTCTATTGTTCAATTTAATCAGTCAATTACCATTCTTGTTAAAGAAATCGGTTACATTGGCTACAATTTGGTCTGTTTCCACGGAGAGGACACATCTGGCAAACCGTTGGAACTGATACAGCATGTACAACAGTTGAATTTTCTTTTAATGGTTGTACCGAAACCTGAGATAGAAGCTCCGAATCGTCAAATAGGTTTCGTAGGTCAGGTTGAGGAATAAGTTTTATTAAATCAATATTCGTATTTATCATCACCAATCTAAGAGTAGAAGACTTGTCGGATGACAGGTCGTTTATTTTGTGTTGAACTTGGATGGAAGAGTAGATGTGAATTTACCGCAATATAAAAAGACACCTTAGTTGGTGTCTTTGTTTTCGTCTAACATATCTAACATTTTTATTATTCCATCTATATCAGGTGTCATAAAATGTTTATTACCATTTTCGCATTCAAACAAATAATCCTGGCAAGCTTGAATAATTTCAGATTCATTATTATCAATTATGTTCTTTACCATTAAATCAAACGGATCACTTATTAAATATGATTGAACATATTTATCTGTAATTGGAAATATCTTAATATAATGTATTCCATGAGAATGATGTGGTTTTGTCTTTGAATTTGGAGGTAATGACATATATTGATTTTTGGGTGTGGTAGGAGATATGTTTGAACGAAGTGGTACAACGAACTTATGGAAATTTCCCTTATATTTCAAACGAACAATCAAAACACTTGGGCGACCATCTTCATTAAACATTAACTCTTTATGTATGTTATTCTTCTTACAATCATTGAAAAACTTATTTGATATTTTTACTAATTTCATCTTTTGCTCCTGATATAAAGAAAGAGCCGTTACAGGCTCTCTCTAACACTTACAATTGGATAATATTCTAAATTTACATCCCGTTATCCACGGAGATAAACTTACGACTGAATGATATTCTAAATTTTAGTCCCGTCATTCTCGGAGACAAACTTACAATTGGATAATATTCTTTCCGTTATCCACGGATTACAAAGAAACCACTTCTGATTTCTTATCTATATTATACACAATAATTGAGATTTGTAAACACCTATTTGAAGTTTTTTAAATAAAACATACGATTCATATAGTGAGAGAGTAGCCGTGTGACTACGCTCATAATGTTTACTGCAATGTTTTTACGATTTCTCTCCAATATTGAAATTGAGAATTCTTGGTTTAATCAATTTCTGAAATTTCAATTTTATTTATAGTATATTTTGTTGTGCAAGCAAAAAATACTACTAAAATCAAATATGAAATAGTCTTTGAAAACATTGAAGCTACATTTACATCAACGGTAATTTTTAGTATATTGCCTATAAAGACAATTATCATTCCAACAAAATCGGTAAGACAATCTATTGTAAGACCATACAAGAAAAATCCTATCGCTAGTGATACTGAAATTACCAAACATAAGCATACATAATTCATACGAATATAATTATTTTCAATAAAATTTTTAAGTTTTTTCAATCCTTTTATCTCCTTACAAATAAATGTTCTCTCTACCAAAACATTCTAATTTGCTATATAATACACTTACGGCTTTAAATGAAAATATAGTTACTTCCATTTTTAAAAGGTGTGCCTCAAACAAACACCAATCTATCAATAGTACGATGTTGAAAACAAAGACAATGATAGGAGGTGACTGTTATGAGTAAAATGATTAAATATGTTGTTGAATGCAACTCTCTATATAAACTTATTGCCGTTATCATTGTATGTGCTCTACTTGGAACGTCTCTGTACTTCATGTGCGATACAGTCCAACATATTACAGATAAAATTTGTGAATATAAAGAAGTTAGCATAAAAGCTCAATACGATGATACCTCATTAGAGGTTGACTTGCATGAGCGAGATAGAATGGGAACTGAGTAGAGCAGTTCCTATTTTATTTGTATAGGCCTAGAGGCCTCATTTGCGAAATGTAGTTTCTCTTGGAGAAGAAATGGAATGTAGCAAATAAATAAACCACCTGCTATGCGGGTGGTGGAAAGAGCTTAAGTGATGTGCAATGATAAGCTCCTTTGTTATAATAATGATGGT
>ERZ838118.2358-NODE-2358-length-20334-cov-30.084225_pt1 | contig 20334 bp, 20 predicted proteins | sample MGYA00519863_ERZ838118 | MGnify/ENA primary metagenome ERZ838118 (study PRJEB31850, sample SAMEA3708827) | human gut metagenome | biome: human gut; feature: human-associated habitat; material: faeces | place: China | collected 2014 ...
CCGATGCCGCCGCTAAAGGCCTCCTGACACTCGAAAAACTCGAAGCCATGACCTGCGTTTGCTCTGTCGGCCTCGATATGATCGCGATCCCGGGCGACACACCGGCTGACGTAATCTCCGCCATCATTGCCGATGAAAGCGCCATCGGTATGATCAATGCCAAGACCACGGCTGTCCGTTTGATTCCTGTTCCCGGCAAGACCGTCGGTGAACGTGCAGAATTCGGCGGTCTGCTCGGCGGCGCCGATATTATGGCCGTTCAAAAGGGTTCGGCGGCTGGCTTCATCAACCGCGGCGGACGCATCCCGGCCCCGATTCACAGCTTCAAGAACTAAGAGAAGGAAACCAATATGCCCGAGATTAAACGTATCGAGCCCGGACGCCGCTTCAGTGAAGCGGTGGTCTGCGACGGAGTGGTCTATATCTCCGGACAAGTGGATTTAGCCCGTAACCGAGATCCGAAAGTACAGACCGCAGAAGTTCTCAAAACCATTGACGACCTGTTGGCCAAAGCCGGGTCGGACAAAGAACATATTCTTCGCTGCACTGTCTACTTGTCGAATATGGGCTACTTTTCCGAGATGAATCAGGCTTGGGAAGAATGGGTGAGCAAAACCAATCCCCCGGCCCGATCCGTCCTCGAGTCTGCACTTCCCGATCCGTCTTGGAAAGTACAGATTTCAACAGTCGCAGTTGTAGTGGATCAACGCGCCGAAATTTAGACAAATCAGACAGATTCGGTAAAATTACGCATCCTTTTGTAGAAGGTGGTTTCTGTATCAGGACTGCCTTCTTTTGTTTAGTGGTAAAAGAATGGAAGAATCTGCTCCGACTCTTAATTTGGCTGATGTCCGTCGTATCATTGAGCCTCTTTACGAGGGTCAGAAACTTTTCACAGGCGAGTCCGTAATGGCTCATGCCGAGGGCGTCGTGGATATCCTTCGCGGCATTCGCGATGACGATGACCTCCTGGCTGCAGCTTATCTTTTTTGTGTTTGGAACCAGCTCAAAAATCCGAAGGAATGGCTGACCAAGCACTTCGGCAGACAAGTCTGCGAACTCGTCGCAAATCTTAAAGTCGTTATTGACGTGAGCGAAAAAGCCCGCTCCCGTGAGGGAGAGGCTCGCATCAGTCAGCAGCCTGACGCCGTACGCCGTCTGCTGCTTGCTCTGTGTACCGACCTTCGCGTGGTACTGCTGCGTTTGGCTTCGCGTCTTCAGACGCTGCGTTACTTCGCAGCAACCAAAGCTCCGGGTGCAAAAGAATACGGTGCCGAGACTTTGGCGCTTTACGCTCCGCTTGCCAACCGCTTAGGTATTTGGCAGATGAAATGGGAGCTCGAAGATCTGTCTCTGCGCTTTACCGAACCTGAAGTTTTCCACACGATTGCCAATAACCTTGAAGAAACCCGTGAAGAACGTGTTGCTTCTATTCAGGAAGCCGTGCGCAGAATTCAGGCATTGCTGGCTTCTCGAGGTATTCAGGCTTCGGTTTCCGGACGTCCGAAACACATCTATTCCATCTGGAAGAAGATGTGCAAGAAGAACCTGAAGTTCGAACAGCTCTTCGACGTGCGAGCGATCCGCATCATCGTGGATTCGGTCGAAAAATGTTATGAGACGCTTTCGCTGATTCAGGAATCTTTCGAAGTTCTCTCTAAAGAATTCGACGATTACATCGCAAAACCGAAACCCAACGGTTATCAGTCTTTGCATACCGTGATTGTGGGCTCCAGAGGAAAACCGCTCGAGATCCAGATCCGAACCCGTGCGATGCACGAGTTCGCAGAACTCGGTGTGGCCGCACATTGGCGTTACAAAGAAGGCTCCAAACGCAAGGCCGGAGAACACGAAGAAGATCGTGTGGCTTGGCTGCGCCAGATGCTGGCTTGGAAGAGTGACGTTCAGGCTGCTCCGACGCCGGAAGCCGCTAAAGACGAACATATCTACGTTCTGACGCCGCAGGGTAAAGTCCTTGATCTTCCTGCCGGCAGTACGCCGATCGATTTCGCCTACCTTCTGCATACCGAACTCGGCCACCGCTGCCGCGGCGCCAAAGTTGACGGTGTGATGGTTCCACTGAATACCAAACTTCAGAGCGGCCAAACAGTTGAGATTATTGCGGCCAAAGTCGGTGCTCCGAGCCGAGACTGGTTAAACCCGGACTTAGGCTTTACGGCTTCTCCGAGATCCCGCACGAAGGTCCGTCAGTGGTTCAATGCTCAGGAAATGGAGCAGGCACTTACGGCAGGCCGAGAAAAAATCGACAAGGACTTGGCGCGCTTGGGTAAAACCGCTGTCAAGCTCGAAGATTTGGCTAAGCGTTTAGGTTTCAACACCGTTGATGACCTGTGTTTGGCTGCCGGAAAAGACGAACTTGGTCAGAAAGCGATCGAAAACGTTTTAGCGCCTCGTCCGCAGAAGAACCCGCAGGAAGAGGAAAAGCTGGAACCGGCAGCGCCTAAGAAAACCTCCGAGCACGAGAAAGGCAAGATTCTGGTGGTAGGCGTCGACTCACTGCTGACTCAACTGGCTCGTTGCTGCCATCCGGTACCCCCGGATGAGATCGTCGGTTTCGTGACACGCGGACGCGGCGTAACGGTTCACCGCGCCGACTGCCCGAACATTCGTTCGTTGGACGAAGAGGGCAGAGATCGTCTGATTGAAGTCTCCTGGACTCAGGATGAATCGTCCGTCTTCCCGGTCCAGATTTTGGTGATCGCAGCCGACCGTATGGGCTTGCTTAAAGATATCTCTGAAATCCTTTCTCGAGAAAAACAGAGTATTTCTGCGATGCAGACGGTTCGCGTCAAGGGCGACGTGCATATGACATTCACGATCGAAATTCACGGCAAGGACGATTTGAACCGTACTTTGGCCGCTATTCGCGAAGTTAAAGGCGTGTTTTCAGCAAGAAGAACGTAAGAGTTTGCAACAGCCTTGCGTTCGACTTGCACAACTAAAAAAATGACTGTATAGTTTCGACTTCTTCAGGCACGTAGCTCAGCTGGTTAGAGCATCACCTTGACATGGTGGGGGTCGTTGGTTCGAGTCCAATCGTGCCTACCAAAACCTCTTGTTTTGGTTTGAAGAAGCTGTCTCGAGTTGAGAGACGACAATTTTAGGCACATAGCTCAGCTGGTTAGAGCATCACCTTGACATGGTGGGGGTCGTTGGTTCGAGTCCAATTGTGCCTACCAAGATTTCGCCCGGTAGCGTAAGCTCCCGGGCATTTTCGTATAGGCGTCTTATTCGACCTTGGGGATGGCCGGGGCGGCGGCCGGCTTACCGTTTTGCTCGCGGATGATCGTCATCGCTGAAGCGACCATCGAGCCCATGTCGGCGAGATTGGCCGGAAGAAGCAGCGTATTACCTTCCTTAGCAATTTTTCCGAAAGCTTCCACGTACTTTTCCGCGACTTGCAGATTGACGGCCTGCATGCCTTGCGGCTGGCTGATAGCCTGTGCAACGGTACGAATGGCCTCAGCTTGAGCCTTGGCGACGGCTTCAATCGCGCGGGCTTCACCTTCCGCCTTGTTAATCGCGGCTTGTTTCTCGCCTTCGGATTGGGCGATCATGGCCGCTCTTTCGCCTTCTGCAATATTGATTTCTTTTTGCTTCTGGCCTTCCGAAGTGGCAATGACAGCGCGTTTTTCGCGCTCTGCCGTAATCTGCAGCTGCATCGCGCGCAGAATTTCTTTCGGCGGCGTCAGATCCTTAATTTCATAACGGAGGACTTTCACGCCCCAGGTCTGAGCGGCTTCGTCTACCGCCTGAACAACTCTTGCGTTGATCTCTTCGCGTTCCTCGAACGTTTTATCGAGCGACATCGTGCCGATGACGCTTCTGAGAGAAGTCTGGGCAAGTTGTGTAATGGCCATCACGAAGTCGGATGTTCCGTAGCTGGCAAGTTCCGGATTGGTGACCTGGAAGTAGAGGACACCGTCCACTTGCAGCTGAGTGTTGTCTTTGGTAATGCAGATTTGGCTCGATGTATCCATTGGAATTTCTTTGAGCGTCTGGCGATAGGCAACGCGGTCGATAATCGGAATGATGAAATTCAGACCCGGCTGAAGCACGGTATGAAATTTTCCAAATCGTTCGACGACCCAGGCTTCCTGCTGTGGAACGACGCGAACCGATTTGGCAATGAAGATGACGGCAAAGACTGCCAGCACCATGATGAATACGGCGAACCCTCCGATTGCTTCCATATTATTTCCCCTGTTTGAGTTTGATAATTAAAGTATTTCCGCTCATCCCGACGATCTCCCAAAGGCCGGGAACCATCGATGAACCTTTTTCCGGTTTGGCATCCCAGACGGTTCCGCGATAGAAAACTCGAGCTTTGCCGTTTTTTTTCCATTCCTTGACTTCGACGGAGTGTCCGTCGTTGATGTGCTGCAAATGGTCGGCATCCGTGCTTACGGAGTTTTTCCTTTTCCGATAGGACAGATAAACGCAGCCGGCAATGGCAAAGACGGCAAACGCGAGCAGCTGAAACAGTATTCCCGCTCCGATCAAAGCAAAGATAAAGGCGGTCAATGCGGCTGCAGCAATAATGAGCAGGTAGATCGTGCCGAGAAGAATGTCGGCGCCGGCTAATACGACGGCTCCGATCAGCCACAAATAAATCATAGAAAACACTTCATGCGCTCCTTTAGGCTTTGTCCAGAGGTGCAATAACACCGTCTAATCCGGCGAGTACGGACAGCATCAGAATGGACTTCTGTTCGCAGGCATAGACGCCTTTCGGATTGAACCATTCCTTAAGCGTATGAGTGCCGTATTCTTCGCCGCCGCGTCCGAGTGTCACGGCAGGGATGCCGCGCTCGATAGACATGTTGGTATTGGTGCAGCCGCCCGGCAGGAATTTGTAATTTCTGCCGACGGCTTGAGTGGCCAGTTTGGCAAGCTGAATGATCGCTGCATCATCCGGCTGAGATCCTGCGGGGACGTCCAGCGTCTTTTCGATCGAAAGACTGAGTTCTCCTTCGCCGCCTTCTTTCTTTTGTTCGATTTCAACGCCGCGGCGGATGGCATGATAGATTTGTTCTTCTATTTCATTCAGTGCAGCCTGAGAATTTGAACGAGCATTGATCTTGAAGACTGCTTTCTGAGCGATGGCGTGAATTGCCTGACCGCCTTCGATCAAACTGACGGTCAGAGTTGTCTTAGGATCTTTCGGCGGAACGATCTTGGCGATTTCCGCGATGGCCAAGCCTGCGGTATGGATGGCGCTGACGCGTTCGCACGCTGTCCACGCGTGACCGCCCGGGCCTTCAATCGTGACCTCAAGGTCGATCATGCCGGTGGCGTTGGCGTAAAAAATTTCTGCCGTCGCGCCGTCAATGGAAATTGTGGCCAGCAGATTGGTTTTGTCTTTGAGCTGGTCAAGTGTCCAGGCCATGCCTTTCATGCCCCCGAGACCTTCTTCGCAGACCGTACCGCAGAAGTAGATATCGTGAACGGGTCGAAGATTTGCCGCTTTAAAAGCTCTCAGAACAGCGAGGTTGGCGGCGATAGCACGGGTGTCGTCGCAAATGCCGGGGCAGTGGATACGTCCTTCGGCATCTGTCTCAATCCCTTTGACGTCGCCGAAAGAAAATACGGTGTCTAAATGGCCTTCGAGTAAAACACTGCAGCCGGTATTGCCGGTTCCGTGCAGCTTGCCGATGACGTTAAAGTGCTCGTCCATGTAGATATCATCCAGACCGGCCTCACGAAGCATAGAAAGGTAGCGTTCAGCTTTGGCTTTTTCGTGACCGGTCGGCGCTTCGATCAGTACGAGTTCTTTCTGATCACGAATCGTTTCTTCGAGATGGTCTTTCACATAGTCGAAAGCACGTTGTACGGAAGGGCTGGTTTTGACTGTTTCTACAGCTTCGACAATCTTGGGAGAGAAGTGTTCCATTTTCGGACCTTTTTGCAGTAATTGAAGATTTGGAATAGGTATCCTTGCAACATTCATATTAAGAAAATCGCATAAGGAGCGAAAGTGCTAATTTCATTTTTGACGCTGATCCTGTCGTTTTGCATCGGAATTCTGTCCGGCCTCTTTTTTCGGAAGAGAGTTCCTAATTTTCTCGGGGTGGTGTTGGCTTGTGTCATAGGTGCCTTTATCGGTATTTTGGCAACCTACATCATTCTTAAATTCCTCCTTTGGATCGAAGTTATCGGCTCAGTGAATACCGACTGGTTTATCCGTCAGTGTATTTGGCTTACCGTTCTGTCGGTTTTCGGCGTCATCCTGAGCGGGAAAGCGTTTAAGGACAAACCCACGAAATAAGTTTTAAAGCTAAGTATTAAGCCTCTGAAAGGCTGAAAAAGTAAGGCGCGACTCAGCATTAGGCTCCGGTTAGACGGTAAAATCTACTTTTTACGTTCGGCTGGGCCTTTTTGCGTCCGCGCTCGAACCAATCGAATAATTTGAAGAATTTTTGGAGAAAGATTAATGATCGAAGTAACTCTGCCCGACGGCTCCAAACGTGAATTCGATTCACCGGTTACCGTAGGTGACGTTGCAGCCTCTATCGGCGCCGGCCTGGCTCGCGCTGCTTTGGCAGGTAAAGTTAACGGCAAACTCGTGGACCTGTCTCACCCGATTACCGAAAACAGTACGGTTTCGATTGTGACTGACAAAGACCCTGAGGGCCTTGAGATCATTCGTCATTCGACCTCTCACTTGATGGCTCAGGCAGTCAAGGAACTGTATCCGGAAGCCCAGATCACGATCGGGCCGGTGATTGAAAACGGTTTCTACTATGACTTCTCTCTGCCGAAACATCTGACCAACGAAGATCTGCCGCTCATCGAAAAGAAGATGGACGAGATCGTCAAACGCGATCTTCCGATCGTTCGTGAAGAGATGGACCGCGACGAGGCCGTCAAATACTTCAACTCCATCGGCGAACACTACAAGGCCGAAATCATCGGTTCTATTCCCGCAGGTGAAACTATTTCTCTGTACCGTCAGGGCGACTACGTCGACCTTTGCCGCGGACCTCACGTCCCGAGCACAGGCCGTCTGAAAGTTCACAAGCTAATGAAGCTTGCCGGTGCCTACTGGAGAGGCGACAGCAAGAATGAAATGCTGCAGAGAATTTACGGTACCGCCTGGGCCAAGAAAGACGATATGGCTGCTTACCTCCATATGCTGGAAGAAGCAGAAAAGCGCGATCATCGCCGCCTCGGCAAGGAACTCGATCTCTTCCATTTCCAGGAAGAAGCTCCGGGTCTTATCTTCTGGCACGCTCGTGGCTGGGCACTCTGGCAGCAGGTTGAACAGTACATGCGCCGTGTTTACCAGGACAACGACTATCAGGAGGTTAAGGCTCCTCAGCTGTTAGACCGTTCTCTCTGGGAAAAATCCGGTCACTGGTCTAAGTACAAAGAAAACATGTTCACGACAGAGTCGGAAAATCGTTACTACGCTCTGAAACCGATGAACTGCCCGGGCCACATTCAAATTTTCAACAGCGCCGTTCGCTCCTACCGCGATCTGCCGATCCGCTACGGTGAATTCGGTGCCTGCCACAGAAATGAACCGTCCGGCTCTCTGCACGGCTTGATGCGCGTCCGCGGTTTCACTCAGGACGATGGGCACATCTTCTGTACAGAAGATCAGATTCTTTCCGAATGCACCGCTTACACCAAGCTCGTTCAGAAGGTTTACGCCGACTACGGCTTTACCGATATTTCCTACAAGATTGCAACACGTCCGGAAAAACGTATCGGTGACGACGCAACTTGGGATAAAGCAGAAAAAGCTCTGATGGATGCATTGGATGCTTCGGGCATCAAGTACGATATTCTTCCGGGTGAAGGCGCTTTCTACGGTCCGAAGATTGAATACCATCTGCGCGACTCCTTAGGCCGCGGTTGGCAGTGCGGTACGATCCAGGTCGACTTCCAGATGCCGGCTCGCCTCGGTGCCGAATATGTGACCGAAAGCAACGGCAGAGCCACTCCGGTGATGCTCCACCGCGCAATCGTCGGCAGCTTGGAACGCTTCATCGGCATGCTGCTTGAACACTATGCCGGTCAGCTTCCTCCGTGGCTTGCTCCGGTTCAGGTCGCCGTTGCCAACATTACCGACGACCAGGCCGATTACGCCAAAGAAGTGGTTTCTATGCTCAAAAAGGCGGGTCTTCGTGCCGAAGCAGATTTGCGAAACGGCAAAATTACATATAAGATTCGCGAACTTAGCCTGCAGAAGCTTCCTTACATCCTCGTTGTCGGAGCTAAGGAAAAGGCAGAAGGTAAAGTCGCGGTTCGAGTTCGCGGCGGCAAGGATCTTGGCGCCATGAGCGTGGAAGACTTTATTAAGCTCGTTCAGGAAGATGTGGCAACGCGCCGCAACGTGAACGAAATTGAATAACTAATTGGAGACGAAAATAGCTCAAGAACGTACACACCGGATCAATGGCGAGATCCGCGTCCCTGAAGTTCGCTTGACGGGTCTTGACGGCGAGATGATCGGTATCGTCAGGACCTCTCAGGCTTTAGCCATGGCCGAAGAGGCAGATGTTGACTTAGTGGAGGTCGCGCCGAACGCTCGTCCTCCGGTCTGCCGTCTGATGGATTACGGTAAATTCCGCTATCAGGAGCAGAAGAAGGCACAGGAACAGAAGGCCAAGCAGAAGGTCATTCAGGTCAAGGAAGTGAAGTTCCGTCCGCAGACGGATAAGAACGACTACGACACGAAACTTCGTGCTTTGACTCGTTTTTTAGCCGACGGTAATAAAGCAAAGGTCACACTGCGCTACAGAGGCCGTGAAATGGCCCACCAGGAATTTGGTACAGATCTCCTGAATAAAGTGAAAGAAGATTTGGCTGATATTGCTCAGGTCGAATCCTTTCCTAAACTTGAAGGTCGCCAGATGATTATGGTTCTGGCTCCTAAGAAAAAGAAATAGTATTCTTACAAATTAATGATTTGTTTTGGAGTATTATTACGACCCTGCTTTCGGGCAGAAAATAAGTGAAACCAGGCTGAACAAGATCCTCAGTGTCTGAGGGCGCCTGCAATCATCTAATAAAAGGAACTTAGGCAAAATGCCCAAGATGAAAACCAAAAAAGCTGCGAGTAAGCGTTTTAAAGTTCGCTCCGGCGGCTCCATCAAGCGTGCACACGCTACCAAGCGTCATATTCTCACCAAGCGCACGACGAAGAACAAACGTCACCTGCGCGGCATGTTAACCATCAGCGAGTCGGATAAAAAAGAAATCCGCGCGATGATGCCTTACGCTTAATTTAGAGGAGAGAATAAGATGCCCCGAGTAAAACGTGGTGTAACGGCTCGTGCCCGTCATAAGAAAGTATTTGCGCTGTCCAAGGGCTTTACCCTTCGCCGCAATAATGTTTATCGTGTCGCTAAGCAGGCAGTTATGCGTGCCGGTCAGTACGCATACCGCGATCGCCGCAACAAGAAACGCGTATTCCGCCGTCTGTGGATTGCTCGTATCAACGCCGGTGCTCGTGCCAACGGCATGAACTACAGCCAGTTCATGAACGGCCTCAAGAAAGCCGGTATTGAACTCGACCGTAAAGTTCTGTCCAACATGGCTATCTTCGATAAAGAAGGTTTCGCCGCTGTTGTTGCTAAAGCTAAGGCTAGCCTTGCTTAATTAGCTTCAGACACGCAGGTTTCAAGCCACTTTCAGTGCTTTGAAACTGCTAAAATACCTACAAAAGCCTGGTTTGATATGCCAGGCTTTTGTTTTTTCAGGTTACTAAAAATCCAACTGACCCAATATGGAAGATCTCAGTCTAATCATTCAATCTGCCAAAGAGGCTTTTGATCAGGCCGCAACGCCGGCAGCCCTTGAAGACGCGAAAGCGGTCTATCTCGGCAAAAACGGTTCTTTGACAGCATTGCTGAAGGGGATGGCAAAACTGTCCATCGAAGAAAAACGCGCTCGCGGAGCCGAAATCAATAAAGCTAAACGTGAAGTCGAAACGCTGCTCAATAATCGACGTGAAGCTTTGGCCCGCGAAGAACTCAACCGTAAATTGACCTCTGAATCGGTCGATATCACGCTCCCCGGACGTACGTTCGGCTACGGCGGTATTCATCCGGTCATGAGAACCTGGATGCGCGTCGAAGAAATCTTTAAAACGATTGGCTTTGATGTTGCCGACGGCCCTGAAGTTGAAAACGACTGGTACACCTTTACAGCTTTAAATAATCCGCCTAATCATCCGGCCCGCTCTATGCAGGACACGTTCTACGTGGACATGAAGGATGAAACCGGCAAACAGCTTCCTTTAAGACCGCATACCTCTCCGATGCAGGTTCGTTATGCCCGTCAGCACAAGCCGCCTATCAAGGTCATCGCTCCGGGAAGGACCTATCGCGTGGACTCCGATGCAACGCATTCCCCGATGTTCCACCAGGTCGAAGGTCTTTGGATCGACGAAAACATCAGTTTTGCCGACTTGAAGGGCGTCTATGTTGACTTCCTGAAGCGCTTCTTTGAAACGGACGACCTCATCGTTCGCTTCCGTCCGAGCTACTTCCCGTTCACCGAGCCGAGCGCTGAAGTGGACATGATGTTCACCAGCGGTCCTAGAAAAGGAAAATGGCTGGAAATCAGCGGCTCTGGCGAGGTCCATCCGAATGTCGTCAGAAACTTCGGTTTAGATCCGGAACGCTACATCGGTTTTGCTTTCGGTTCCGGTCTTGAAAGACTGACCATGCTCCGCTACGGAATCGATGACCTTCGTCTTTTCTTCGAAGGCGACCTCCGCTTCCTCAAACAGTTCAACTAATCGGCGAAAGGATAAAAATGTTATTTTCAGAAGAGTGGCTGCGCCATTACATCAATCCTGCCCTCAGCAGCGATGAGCTGTGCGAAACCCTGACCATGGGCGGTCTGGAAGTTGAAGGCGCCGAACCGATTGCGCCGGCTTTCACCGGTGTGATCGTTGCTCAGGTACTGACCTGTGATCAGCATCCGAATGCAGACAAACTGCATGTTTGTACAGTCGATATCGGCAAGGGCGAGCCCGTACAGATCGTCTGCGGAGCTCCGAACGTTAAGGCTGGCGTCAAGGTACCCTGCGCCACCATCGGCGCCGTTCTCCCCGGCGATTTCAAGATTAAAAAAGCCAAACTCCGCGGTGTCGAGAGCAACGGTATGCTCTGCTCCAGCCGAGAGTTAGGTATCAGCGAAGATCATTCCGGTTTGTGGATTCTTCCGGAAGATGCGCCTGTCGGAGAAGACATTCGCGTCTACGAACGTCTAGATGACAAGAAGATTGAAGTCAAAGCAACTCCGAACCGCGGTGACGCTTTAAGCGTGATCGGTGTCGGCCGCGATTTGAGAGCGCTGACCGGTGCCGAGCTTTCCCTCCCGGATTTCTCTCCGGTTCCGGCCACCTGCGACTGCGTTCACGAAGTACGCAATGAGGCCCCGGATCTTTGCGGACGGTTCGCCGGCCGTGTGGTCTGCGGCGTAAATGCGAAGGCTCCGACGCCTCAGTGGATGAAGGACCGCCTGGAACGTTCTGGACAACGTTCGATTTCTGCGTTGGTGGACATTTCCAATTACGTCATGCTCGAGCTCGGCCGTCCGACTCATATTTTTGACCTCGATAAGCTTGACGGTCCGCTGACTGTTCGCTGGGGTAAAGAAGGCGAGAAGGGCGAACTGCTCAACGGTCAGACCGTCGATATCGATCCGTATTTCGGAGTGATCAGCGACAACAACGGCATTGAAGCCATCGCCGGCATCATGGGCGGCGATCATGCCGCCGTCTCGCTGGAGACGAAGAATGTCTTTATTGAAGCTGCCTTTTGGTGGCCCAAAGCCATTCAGGGCCGCTGCAGAAAATTAAACTTCTCGACCGATGCTGCCTATCGTTTTGAGCGCGGTGTGGATTTCCAGTCCAATGTGGATCACATGGAATACATCACTCGCCTGATCCTCGAGATCTGCGGTACCTCTGAAACCAAGGTCGGTCCGGTTGTCGACGAAATCGAAGAGCTGCCCGTTCGCGAACCCGTTCGCATGAGAGCTGACCGCTGCAGAAAAGTCATCGGTGCTGATATCTCCGACGACAAAATGGCCGAGTGCTTTACTCGCTTAGGCTTCTCTTTCAAGAAAGAAGGAGACACCTTCGTTGTAGATGCGCCGAGCTATCGCTTTGACATTGAGATTGAAGAAGACCTGATCGAAGAAGTTGCTCGTCTTTACGGTTATCAGAACCTGACGGAAATTCCGCCGCTGGCTCGCGTAGCTATGCTCGAACGTTCTGAAGCAAAACTCGACCGTCATGAACTTCGCAAGAAGATGGCTGGTTTAGGTTTCCAGGAACTGATTAACTATTCCTTCATCAGTGAAGATGCTGAAGCAGACTTTGCCGAAGTGAAAGATCCGATCAAGGTTTTGAATCCGATCGCTTCTCAAATGGCTGTGATGAGAACACAGCTGATCTCAGGTTTGGTGGATCGCCTTAAGTACAACCTCAATCGCAAGGCTGATAGAGCCGCTTTGTTTGAATTGGGCCGCATCTTCAGGCGTGATCCTTCCGTTAAGGGTTCCGACTCCGCCGTTGAAGGCGTGTATCAGCCGCTGCATCTTGCCGCACTGGTATACGGTTCTGCCCGTCCCGCTCAGTGGGGAGAGAAGGCCAGAAACTTTGACTTCTTCGACTTAAAGGGCGCAGTAGAGATGTTGCTTCCGGGCCGCAATCTCCGCTTCGAAAAATCTAACCATCCTGCACTCCATCCGGGACGCGCCGCCACGGCTTATCTCGACGGCGAAGAAATCGGATTTATCGGTGAGCTTCACCCGGAATTGGCTCATAAGTATGAGCTGCCGCATTCTCCGATAGTCTTTGAACTCAAGGAAGAAGCGCTTCTTGATATCGGAGTACCGGTCAACCGCAGTCTGTCTAAGTTCCAGCCGATGTCCCGCGACATCGCCGTATTCATTGACGATGCAGTTCCGGTTCAGAAGCTGATGGATGCCGTTCGCAAGGCTGCGAAGAAGGATCCGCGCCTGCTGAGTTTGTCATCTTTCAAACTCTTTGATCTTTACAAACCCCAGGATGGTGCTAATGTAGGGAAGAAGAGCCTTGCATTTAACATGTTGCTCCAGCGCCCGGATGCTCAGCTTTCTGAAGAAGAGGCTGATGAGGCCGTCGCCGCTGTGGTAGAAGCCCTCGCTAAAGAGGGTGCAGTCTTGAGAGATTAAGGGGAAGTCATGGCAAACATTGGTCCTGACAATTTTGAACTCGTCAAAGAGTTGCTTGGGGATAAGAACACAATGAACCGCAGCACGCTCGAAGAAGTTCTCTTCGAAGAGCTCGGCTTCAGCCGCGAGATGTCTCGAGTTTTTGTGACTCAGTTTTTCCAGACCATTTCGGATGTTTTGGCAACCGGAGAGGAAGTAAAACTCACGACACTCGGCAGGTTTGAAATCTGCGGAAGAGCCTATAAAATGTTCTTTGATCCGGAGGCCAAGGAATGGTTTGACGCTCCGACCCGTTTGGATGTCTACTTCCATCCTTCCAAGAAACTGACGGACTTTATCGATTACAACCTCCGCCAAAAGGCTTGATAGCGGATGCCTAGAAAGAAAAAGCTTCCTGAATTGCCGCCGATACCTTCGAAAAGGTATTTTCCGATTCGGGAAGCGAGCGCACTTTGTGGTGTAAAAGATTATGTCCTGAGGTTTTGGGAAAAAGAATTTTCTCAGCTCAGACCGATGAAGCGCGGAAGCCAGCGTGCTTACCGCGCAAAAGATATTTTGATTGCCCGCAGAATACGGGAGCTTCTCTACGGAGACGGCTATCGTATTGATGCGGCAAGAGAAATTTTGAATAAAGAAGACAGAGAAGCAAAAGCCGGTGCATCTGCACCACAGCTTCCGGAGACTTCTTTCCCTGGTTTTGAAGGAGCCGGGACCTTTTCTCAGCCGGAAATCGATTGGGAAGAATTTGATTCTGTCGTCTATAACTTAGAAAAAATCGAAGAGTTTTTGCACAATTAAAAAAAATCGTGTAATATCACGGTTCTTGAGTCGGGGCGTAGCGCAGCCTGGTAGCGCACTTGCATGGGGTGCAAGGGGTCGCGAGTTCGAATCCCGCCGCCCCGACCACAAATTCTCGAAAGGCTGTCCAAGTGACAGCCTTTTTTGTTATTTGCGGTTCTCACGGAGGAGGTCGGCATGGCTTGTATTCTTTTTCCTTCACCAATCTTCGGACCGATTCATTCCAGACGCTTAGGTACTTCTTTAGGGATCAATCTTTTGCCGGCTGAAGCCAAAGTCTGCTCTTTTGACTGCGTGTACTGCGAATGCGGCTTTAATAAAGACCACGACGCCAAACGCAAGCTCCCTACGCGGGAAGAAGTTCGAACAGCTCTGGAAAAGAAACTTATTTATCTGCAGAAAACAGGCGTCGTTCCCGATGTCTTTACTTTTGCCGGTAACGGAGAACCGACGTCTCACCCTGATTTTGACCTCATCATTGATGACACGATTGAGCTTAGAGATCGCTATTTTCCCAACGCAAAAATCAGCGTCTTAAGCAACTCTACCTTCCTCGCGCGCGAGAAGGTTGTTAAAGCTTTGGCAAAAGTGGACAACCCGATTATGAAGCTCGATACCGTAAACGCGGACTACATCAAGCGCATTGATCGTCCGAACGCCAAGTACGATGTAAAAGGTGTCATCGAGAAACTCAAAAACATGACGGTTCGTCCGATTATTCAGACGATGTTCATGAAAGGTGAGTTTGAAGGACAGTCCGTGGATAACACGACAGACGAGTTTGTAGATCCGTGGATTGATGTGCTGGAAGAAATCAAGCCTCGGGAAGTCATGATTTACACCCTTGACCGCGACACACCGGCGGCCGGCTTAAAAAAGGCAGATAAAGAGTCACTTTGTAAAATCCGCGACAAACTTGAAAGAAGAGGTTACCGCGTCATGGTAAGTGTCTAAGGATAAACACTAAATTTTGAGATTTATGTCATTTTTGTCATAAAGCTGTCATATTGAATTACTAAATTGGAAGGTGATTTCATAACAACCTTTGAGGACTAAATGCCTGAATCTCTTCCAATGAAAACTCGTCTTTTATTAGCCGGGGCTTCTCTTCAGTTGATCTCCCTTGCTAAGAAGTCTGAGAAAAAAGAGAAGAAGCAAAAAGTCGTTGCTGTTTCCGCAGGAATGACCCTGTCTAAGGCTACCGCCTAATCTATTCGATAGGACAAATAATTTCGTCGGCCGATTGCCGACATCGATGCACAGCCGCAGAGATTTAGCATACCTGCGGCTTTTGCTTTTTCGGGCGCCTCTAAAAATTCTTTCCTCTGATAGTCCTCGGTCTGCGCTCGCGGCATTGGCTAAGAAGTCGGAAAATCGCGATAATTGAGGACTGAAAACTTCGGCTATCTGAGGAAAGCGATGAATATTTTGATTTCAAACGATGACGGCTATTTAGCGCCCGGTATTCAGGAACTCGCCCGTCGTATCCGCCGATTCGGCAATGTCACAGTGGTTGCACCCGAACAAAACCACAGCGGGGCCAGTAACTCCTTAACGCTTAACCGTCCGCTTTCCGTTCGTCAGGTTCAGGAAAATGTTTTCTTTGTGAACGGTACGCCTTCGGATTGTGTCCATATTGCTTTAACCGGCTTGCTGCCTCAAAAACCGGATATCGTTTTAAGCGGCATCAACTGCGGCCAGAACATGGGTGACGACGTGCTTTATTCAGGAACCGTCGCTGCCGCTATGGAAGGATTCTTGTTCGGTTGCCCGTCCTTTGCTTTTTCTCAGGTGCATTCGGGCTGGTCTTGTTTGGATTCCGCCGCGGAGGTGGCCGAGTACATTGTGGACAACTTTATTAAAAGTCCGCTTCCTGCGCCGTTCCTTTTGAATGTCAATATCCCCAACACAACGATTGACCAGCTCTCTGGGTTAGTCGTGACACGTCTCGGTCGTCGTCACGCCGCCCAATCCGTGATTGAGCAGGTTAATCCGCGAGGCGAGACGATTTATTGGCTCGGCGCCGCCGGTGACGCGCGTGACAGCACTCAGGGAACCGATTTCTGGGCAACATCGCACAATTACGTCAGCGTTACGCCGCTTCAAGTGGATATGACGAATTACGGGATGCTGGATACCGTTCGGACGTGGTGTAACAGCTTTCAGTCCTGAGAATAATTCGATTTGTTCTGACGATTAGGACGGTTTTTACTTAAAATCTGTTCGGTAGAGAAATAAAAGAGGCTCATGGAGGAGTTATGAATTGCAGTAAGTATCTTTGGCCGATGGTGTTTGCTTCGGTGATAGCCGGCTGTTCGTTTACCGGAGGCAATGCCCCGATAACGGACGGTTCAGCGACGGCATCCGTCTATACCGTTAAGCCCGGAGACACGCTGTATGCGATTTCCTCCCGCTACGGCCTCGATCCCGCCGTGGTTGCGCGCGAAAACCACTTGACGAATCCGTCCCACCTATTGGTCGGTCAGAAACTTCGCTTGTCCGTATCGTCTTCAACGGACGCCAATATCCGCAGAGTTGAAGCCAACACCAAGACACAGACGAGTTCGAGCAGTTCTGCTAAGCCCTCGACCTCTTCAAGCGCTGCTCCTGCCGCATCTGCAAGTACTACCCAGACCGCTTCTTCAAGTAGCTCTGTCGGCAGCGCAAACGGCACCTACGGCTGGCCGGCTTCAGGAAAGATTATTCAGAATTTCGGCGGCTTGAATAAAGGTATCGATATCGCTGGATCCGAAGGCGAAAAGGTTCACGCTGCTGTGAACGGTACGGTGCTTTTTGACGGTCAGGTCCAGGGTTACGGTAAGGTCGTGATGATTCGCGATAAAGACGGCTGTGTTTCTGTCTATGGCCGGGTGAAATCGATCTCGGTAAAACAGGGCGATCAAGTTCGTAAGGGCCAGGCGATTGCCGTGATGGGAACAACGGATGTTTCTCCCCGTGTCCATTTTGAAATACGTAAAAACGGCAAACCGATCGATCCTCTTACAATGCTCCAAAAGCGCTAAGTTAGTAGTTAGGAAAATTCATGGCACGAGCTAAAAAAGAACGGGCAAAGTATGTCGCCGTTATTGAGTCTCTGGATCAGGAAGGCCGCGGTGTCGCACGCCGTGACGGTAAAGTCGTTTTCATCGAGGGGGCGCTCCCCGGCGAGAAAGTCGAATACGAGGTCTACCGCAGCAAACCTTCTTTTGAATTAGGACTGACAACCGAAATTTATAAGGAATCCCCGCTTCGCGTTTTGCCGAAGTGCCCTCACTTCGGCGTCAAGGACGGCAGCTGCGGAGGCTGCGCCATGCAACATCTCGAGGCCCATGCTCAGGTGGCCATGAAGCAAAAGGTTTTGATGGACGCCTTGTGGCATATCGGCAGAGTCCGCCCTGAACAGGTTCTGGCACCGATCTACGGCTCTGCATGGAGATACCGTCATCGTGCCCGTCTGTCTGTGCGTGAAGTCGCGAAAAAAGGAACCGTGCTCGTGGGCTTCCATGAAAAGCGTTCCAGTTTTATCGCAGACATGAAGAGCTGCGAAATTCTTCCCAAGCGTGTCAGCGATCTTTTGGTTCCCCTGCGCGAACTCATTAACTCTTTATCGCTTCGCAAGAAGCTTCCTCAGATTGAATTGGCCGTGACAGATGAAGCGCTGGCTTTAGTGATTCGTGTCTTGGAAAAACTGACGGCTGATGATGAAGCAAAACTCAGACAGTTCCAAAAAGACTACGGCGTCGATTTTTGGTATCAGCCGAAAGGCCCAGATTCCATTTATCCGATGGACCCTGAAAATGCGACTCGACTGAAACTGCACCATCGAGAAACCGGTGTGGAAGTCGTCTTCAGACCGACAGACTTCACTCAGGTAAATCATCGCTTAAATGAAGTGATGGTCACCAGAGCGCTTCGTCTGCTGCATCTTGAACCCTCGTCCAAAGTCATTGATTTCTTCTGCGGTCTCGGCAACTTTACGCTGCCGCTGGCGACAAGATCAGCAAAAGTTCTCGGTATCGAGGGAAGCACCGAACTGGTTGATCGTGCCCGTGCAGGTGCAAAAGACAATAATCTCGCAGACAAGACTGAATTTGAGGCTCGTAACCTGTTTGACTGGACGCTGGACGATTGGGATGCCGTCTGGAATAAGCTTGGCGGCGTGGATCGTGTTCTGATCGATCCGCCTCGTGAAGGCGCTATGGCGCTTTGCCGCTCGCTCGCGGACACGGATAAGCGTCCCGCTCGTTTGGTTTATGTTTCCTGCAATCCGGCAACGCTGGCCCGCGATGCTGCGCTGCTCGTAAGGGAAGGCGGCTGGAAACTGCTGTCTGCCGGCGTGATGAATATGTTCCCGCATACGGCGCACGTTGAAAGCATTGCCGTTTTTGAACCGGGTCCCAAGCCGGAAAAAATCGACGAAATCGATGAAATCGAAATCGGCGGAATGACTGAAGAGGCTGAGCAGGAAGCTCGATCCGAGGAACCGAAGATTTAACGGAAATGACGTCTTTGGTTTTTCAGATCGTAATTCTGTTTGTAAAAATTTTGGCGGAGCTGCTGGTCATCATTCTAGTGCCGGCCTTCGCCCTAAAATTTTTCAAGAAGGACTTAAGTTTCGGTCTGGCATTTTCTGCCTCTATTTTGATGATCCTTTTGCCCGTACTCACGTACGTGAATAACGCCGAGCTCAACAACACGATGCTGCCTTTTGCATCCTGGGGGGTGGGTTCGGTACTGACGCTTTCTTGGATGAGCTGGGGACTGTCGACCGGGGCCATCATTTCTTTTTTGTATGCGGCTTACCTTATCGTGGAAAGCCGCGCCCGCGGGACGATAAATTTAGTCCTGCTCTTCACGGGTCTCGGCTACCTCTTAAATCTGGTGTCTCAGGCAGCTGCGCCGTATCTGCTGTTCGGATCTTTCGGAGTAAATCTTGCCAAAGAAGACCTACCGTTCTTATGCCTGTCGCTGGTACTTGCCTTAGGCGTGGGTATTTACGTAAAGTATTCTGAGGCCGCTGGAAAAACATTCAGCAACGAATAAACAAATAAAAACTAAGGAGAAAGAGAGTGGAAGAAAGCGGAGTATTTGAGTACTGGTTTGCTTTTTTGTTTGCATTGGGCTTTTGTGTCTGGTTTCCGACCTATGTCGTCAAAACCAAAGGGCAGGGCATCTCGACGTGGGGGCTGGCGCTTTGTATTGTCTTCCTGTTTATTGGACTGCCGCTCCTTTCAATTAGTCTGATTCGCGATGTTCTTCCTTCTCTGTGGCTGAGCTTTACCAGCGCCAATTACGAGTCTCCGAGCATATCGCTGCTTTACGGAACCATTCATAAGATGGCCACGCTGGACCAGCTGTATGTGGCGCTCGCCATGATTTGTATTTTGGTTGCCATCGGTCAAAGCATTTTTGCTTCTTGGCTGCTTTACATCCGTCACAACCGCGAAAGCCTGGTTCGGGCACTGAGAATCATGTGGTCCTCGGCTATCTTTATTGTGTTGGCAGCCGGCATTCTGCCGCTCATTATCTTGGGCTCTCACGGATTTACGGTGGCGATTCCTGCCGGATATACGATGGGTGCTTATATTGCAGTGCTCATGGTGATCACTGCTTACCTGAGAATGAGTCCGCAGGTAGCGGATAATTATCCCATTAGTCACCAGCCGAAGAAAGATCGGGAAAAGAAATAGGAGTGAACGCATGGAATTTCTTATGGCTGTCCGCACACTGATTGCAACAACTGTGATGCTGTTTTGCTCATTATGGCTGGCGCGGCAGTTAAAGATCCATCGTCCGAGACTTCCGGTTTCTGCTGTGCTGATTTTGTCTTTAATCATGCTGTTTGAACCGGGCATGCTGGCTTTCTTGGTTTGGGTAGTGCACGATATCGCTTCGGTAAACGGAGGACTGATGATCCACGCCTACACATTTGTCAAAGCTTCTGTCGCGATCTATCTGCTTTTTATCCTTCCCTCGATTTGGTTTGCCAGAAGCTTCTATGTCGAAAGCAAACTCGTGACCCTCAAAGCACTTCGCTTCGCGATCATTCTTCCGGTCGCATTTACCGCCGTAGTTTTTATTGAAGTTCCGAAAATGATCTGGCAGGATCGCGCCACAGAACTTGTTTCTTCCGGTTTGGAGACGTTCATCGTGGTAGCTGTGATTAACTTGATCCTGCTCGGCCTGACCTACCGTTTCAAACCTTCGAATACGCCTGCACCTTGACCGGTTGCAGGAAACCTTGCACAGCGGAAAACTAAGTAATCAGGCGTTTCAGTCTCTCGTAAAACCTTAGTCCTTAATCCCTGCATGATAAAATCAACCGATTGTCTT
>ERZ838118.2369-NODE-2369-length-20280-cov-9.683511_pt1 | contig 20280 bp, 14 predicted proteins | sample MGYA00519863_ERZ838118 | MGnify/ENA primary metagenome ERZ838118 (study PRJEB31850, sample SAMEA3708827) | human gut metagenome | biome: human gut; feature: human-associated habitat; material: faeces | place: China | collected 2014 ...
CGCACGCCGGCCGCGGCGCGACGGGCGGCCGGCAGCGCCGCGAAGTCGGCGGCCGTCCAGTCGCCGGCAACGGCGCCATCTTCCATGAGCACCACCCGATCGGCCACGTCCGCCAGCCACCACAGGCGGTGCTCGGACACGACGACGGTCTTGCCCGCCGCTTTCAGCGCCGCCACCACCTCGGCGAGGCGCTTCATGGAGGGCACGTCCAGGGAGGCCGTCGGCTCGTCCAGCACGAACACCGCCGGCTCCATGGCGAAGGCCGAGGCGATGGCCACCGCCTGCTTCTGGCCGCCGGAAAGCTCCTCGATGCCGCGATCGAGCAAATCGGCGATCCCCAAGGCCCGGGCCGCCTTGGACACCCGCGCCACAATCTCGCCGCGGGGAAGGCCCAGGTTCTCGCAGCCGAAGGCGATCTCGGAGGCCACGTCCAGGTTCACGAACTGGCTGCGGGGGTTCTGGAACACCGAACCCACGCGCACGCCCAGCTCGTCGGGAGTCCAGGCGGCCACCTCCGTTCCCTCCACCATCACGCGGCCCTTCACCTCGCCGGCATAGACATGGGGCACCAGGCCGTTGATGAGGCGCGTGAGCGTGGTCTTACCGCAACCGGAGGCGCCGGTGACCACCACGCACTGGCCCCGCGGAATCTCGAGGAAGACCCCGCGCAGCACCGGCCGCTCCGCGCCGGGGTAGGTGTAGGACACATTCTCGAGGACGATGGCGGCCGTTGCGGCCGATGGGGTCGCGGCGCTCACGGGAGCACCTTCCCCGCCACCGCCGCCGCGACCAGCGCCACGGCCGCGACCAGCACCACGACGTCCAGCGCCCCGATGCGCAGCTCGTGGTAGGAGCCGCGTCGGCGCGTCGTTTCCACGCCGCGGGCCATGACGGCGTCCCCCAGCTCGTCGGCCACGATGGACACGCGGTGCAGGTAGGGCACCATGAAGTTCTCCAGCAGCCCGGCCGGATGGCGCAGGATGGCCGCCGGCGTCAGGCGAAGGCCCCGGGTGAGCATGGCCTCGCGCACGGCCCTCGCCTCCCGGGCGATGGTCGGGAAGAAGCGCATGCCCACGCACACCGCCACGGTCATGCGCCCCGAGAGCCCGAAAGACTGCAGAGCGCAGGCCAGCTCGCCCAAATAGGTCGTGGAGATGAGCGCGGCCGCGAACATGGCCGTGGGGAACAGCCGCGCGAGCATGACCAGACACGAGCCCATGGGCATGAAGAAGGGACCGCCCAGGATGCAGGCCAGCGCAATGAGCGATAAGGCGGCGTAGGCGCCAAGCCACGCGCAGGCCAAACGTCCGCGGCGGCACCACAGCATGAGCGCCGCATCGCCGGCCACGGCCGCCAGCTCGATGGCCTTCGCGCCGGATGCGAACACGGCCACGTTGAGCAGCACGAGCACCGCCAGCGCCACCCGCGGGTCCACGCGGCGACGGTCGTGCTCGGCCGCCGCCATCATCAGGCCGCCCGACGCCCCGCGAGTCGAGGCGCCCTCGCGCGCCCGAGATACCGACGCCGGCCGCGGCGCCTTCCTGGGCTCGGGCATGGCGCCCTCGATTCCGTCCATCGTGCCTTCCACCTGTGCGCACCTTTCCGCTTAAGGCGGCGCTCCCGTCCCTTTTCCGTCGCGTCGCCGTTCTCTTCTTGAAAGTTTCAGTCGGTTAATTTACCTTGCGTTAAGGCCTTTGTGTTAAGTAAGGCTAACTTATGGACGAATCGGAAAGAACTCTGGACGGATCGGAAAACGACGGGCACGATTATGGGCGCGAGCGCGTTGGCGAACATAGACAAGGGACTGCACCACCTGTTCCTCTCCCAAATTGAGACGCTGGGGATGGAGCCGGTGGCCCGGCGCAGCGGCATCGTGTCGCAGCTCGCGCCGGAGCGCGGCCGCGGCAGCGCCTGGATGGCGGGCATCGGCCCCGATTGCCTGATGACCGTGCTCGACCTCGAGGTGGAAGGCGCCGTGGACCTCACGAGCTGCGGACCCGGCTACTTCTGCCTGGGCATCATGTCGCCGAGCTGCCTGGAAACCATGCCGCGGCCCGTCAGCGCCCCCGGCCCTGCAGGTCTTGTCATGTACTGCCAGGATGCCGGCTCCTACGCCTACCGGCTGAAGCCGCGCACCCCCTATGTGTCCCGCTCGCTGTGCTTCACGCCGCGCTTCTGGGAACAGCTCGCTTTCGACCGCCGCTCCGACGGCGATGCCCTGCTGGAGCGCTTTGCCACGGCGCCCCAGGTCCTGAACGCGCCCCACGTGGGCGCCATGCTGCAGCGCCTCGACGCCCGAACGGCCGACGCCGCGGCGACCGAGCTGCACCTGACGGCGCTTGCCGCCGAGGCCGTCGCCTGCCTCATGGATACCGCCGAGGCCGAAGGACAGGCCGAAGCCGCTCGGGGCAGCAGCGAAGCGGCCCGTCTGGCCCGCGACGCCCGCGCGCTGCTGGAGCGCCACTTGGATGCGCCGCTCACACTGGAGTCCATCGCCCGCGAACTGTGCGTGAGCCGCTCGCGTCTGGCGGCCACCTACAAGGCCGAGCGCGGGCGCGGCGTGGCCGAGGAGCTGCGGGACCTGCGGATGGAGCGCGCCCGCGAGCTTCTGGCCGGCACGGACCTCCCTTTGTCCGAGGTGGGCCGCGCCGTGGGCTATCCGCGCCCGACTACCTTCGCCACCGCCTTCTCCCGCGAGGTCGGCTGCTCCCCCGCCGCCTGGCGCAAACAGCACCGCCTCTGAGACCGCGCTGCTGCGGGATCCCGTCGTCGGGCCTCTATAAAAGGGAAGGAGCCCCGAGAGGCTCCTTCTTGTCGCATCTGTCGCTGCCAGACCTGCTTGGCCCGCGCTCGGCTGTACTTCGCCGAACCGTGGGCGCCATGCCCACAGGCGAACCCGTTGTAGCGCGGCTTGCTCGCCAGCGTCGCTTCCTCAGCCGACTGCCGCCACACGACATCGCTTTTCGGCTTTACCGCCTGCACAGGATGCGCCTTCTTGCGCTTCTTCGACATTCCTCTCACCTCCTTCACGCTATGGCTTTCTCAGCGGAAGCATTCTAGCAGAACTAAACCAGCCAGAGCCGTCTCTCACACGATCGTTTGGAAGCTGGCAAGGCGAGCGCCGAACATCTGCGCCCGATCATTTGCAAGCTGCGAGGCGGCCGCGAGTGCCTGAAGCCGCCGCAATCCGCTGGGTGCAATCTCAGTTGCCGCCGAGCGCCTCTTCGATGATGGCGTTCACGGCAGCTGGATTATCGGCGTTGGAGTTATGGGCGGCGCCTTCTACCCAGCGAACGGGCAAGCCCGTACGCTCCGACCACAGCTCGTTGTACTTGCGGACGAACCCCGTGCGGTCGAGCTCGCCGACGATCAGCGTGAGCGGGGCGGTCGGCGCGGCGTACTCATCGCTTCTCACCACCTCGGCCAGCATGGCGAACCCATGGGCGGAAAGCCGGCAGTACTCCCCCTTCTCGTAGCCGGCCAGGATCGAGCCCATGATGGCGCGGCCCTCGGGAGTTGCGGCATTGCCTTCGGTGCTCGTCTTCTTAAGCGTGGCCCACGGGTACAGGTAGAACATGCGCGTCACGAAAGGCAGACAGGCCAACTCCCATCGCTTGTAGTAGTCGCGACCGAGCGGCGCGGAGTCCACCGACACGATGCCGCGGGCGCGCCCTGGGAACAGCACGTCGAACACCTGAGCCACGTACCCTCCCATCGACTGACCTACGAGCACAGGCGCACTGACGCCTTCTGCCTTCATGATCTCCCCCAACCAACGGGCCAAGTCGGGCAGCGAGAAATCCAGCGGGAACGGGCGCGACTCACCATGGGCCGGCGCGTCCCACACCAGGCAGTTGGCACGGCCCTCGAAGTGCTCGATCTGCGGCGCGAACAGGCGACGATCCGCCGTAAGCCCCGGCAGGAACACCACCCACGGCCGCGTCGCATCGGGCACATCGCTTACCCAGTAGACGATCTTTCCCCGCCCCGTATCGAAACTCGCCTTCCGCATGTTCTCGCTCTCCTTTCGCCGCCGAACGACACCCAGTATCGCACATTGCCGGCAGAAGAAGCGTGAGGGCCGCCCCTGCGAAAATGCTCGGCCACAAAGGCCACCTTCCCCTTCGCAGCACAGACGCAACCGATCAAACCGTGTCCGTCGCTCGCGTCCGGCAACAGCGAGAAGCACCCATGCGCACGAAAAAAGCGACCGCCCCGAAGGACGGTCGCATGAGGTGCGCGCTATGCGTGCGGACGACTTAGAACTTGCGGAACTTGTCGGCCGGGGTGAAGCAGATGGGGCACTTCTCGAAATCGTCGCCCTTGTGGATGTAGCCGCAGATGGGGCACAGGTAGTAGGCCTCGTCGGTGGGAGCGTCGATGTTGTTGTAGGCGTCCATGTACAGCTCGGCGTGCACGGCCTCGGCGAGCTTGGCGCGGGTGAACACGAACTCGGCCTTCTTGTTGCCCTCCTCCTGAGCGACCTTGATGAAGCTCGGGTACATGTCGGAGGTCTCGTAGATCTCGCCCAGGGCGCCGGCGATGAGGTTCAGGTCGGTAGCGATGCCCTCGGCCTCGGGAGCGGCGGGGCGCTCGTAGCCCGGCTCGATCTCGGCGATCACGCCGGCCTCAAGGCCGATGTGGATCTGCTCGGCGGCGCTGGTGGCCTCGAACAGGCGGGCGATCTGGTCGAAACCCTGCTCCTTGGCGGCAGCGGCACAGGCGGCGTACTTGGCGGACGCGCCGGTCTCGCCACACACGGCAGCCTTCAGGTTCTCGAGGGTGGTGCCCACCTCGGTGATGGACTCGGGGACGACGTTGAAGTTGCTGGAGTTCTCGGCGGTAGGAATAACGTCACGCAGATTCATGGAATCTTCCTTTCTTAAGTATCGGCGACATCGTCTCAATGTCTGGGCCATTATAGTACGGCGCTCCCGCCCCGCGCATCGAGAAAACAGGATGTAACAATTTCCGAACTTTTCCCCACAGATTGGTTCATACTGTGTTCGATCGCACAAGAGAAAGGATGTTACGTGGAACGCGAAGTGGCTTGGAAGAAGTACGACGAGGCGTCGCTGGACGAGCTTGAGGCGCTGGCCGTCGACTACATCGATTTCATCTCCGAGAACAAGACCGAGCGCGAGTGCGCGGCGGCCGCCATCGCCGCTGCTGAGGACGCCGGCTACGATTCGCTGGCTGATTGCATCGCCGCCGGCACACCGGTGGGCCCGGGCAGCAAGCTGTGGGCCTGCGCCCAGGGCAAGGCCGTCATTCTCGTACATGTGGGGGCCGCACCGATCTCGGAGGGCATGAACATCCTGGGGGCGCACATCGACTCGCCGCGCCTCGACATCAAGCAGAATCCGCTGTACGAGACGAACGACTTCGCGCTGCTGGACACGCACTACTACGGCGGCATCAAAAACTACCAGTGGACGGCGTTGCCGCTGGCGCTTCACGGCGTCGTGGCCAAAACCGACGGCGCGGTGGTGGAGGTGAACATCGGCGACGACCCGGCTGACCCGGTGTTCTGCGTGACCGACCTGCTCCCCCACTTGGGTTCCCAGCAGATGGATAAGAAGGGCTCGAAGGTCGTGGAAGGCGAGGACTTGGACGTGCTCGTGGGCAACCGGCCGCTCGCCGCGACCGGCGCCGACGAGGCGGACGACGGCGCCGGGAAAGCCGAAGGCGACAAGGCCTCCAAAGATCCCGTGAAAGCCTACGTGCTGGCGCTTCTGTCCGACAAGTACGGCATCGCCGAGGAGGACTTCCTCTCAGCCGAGCTGGAGGTAGTGCCCGCCGGCCGCGCCCGCGACCTCGGCTTCGATCGTTCCATGGTCATCGGCTACGGCCAGGACGACCGCGTGTGCGCCTACACCTCCCTTGCGGCCCAGCTGGCCTTGGGCGACGACATCCCCGCCCGCACCGCTGTCTGCGTGCTGGTGGACAAGGAGGAGATCGGCAGCGTGGGCGCCTCCGGCATGGCCTCGATGTTCTTTGAAAACACCATCGCCGAAATCATGGCGCTCGCCGGCGAGAGCAGCCCGCTGCGCCTGCGCCGCGCCCTCACCCGCTCGCGCATGCTGTCCTCGGACGTGTCCGCCGGATTCGACCCCGCCTACGCGAGCGTCTTCGAAGCGAAGAACTCCGCCTATCTGGGCCGCGGTCTCGTGTTCAACAAGTACACCGGCTCCCGCGGCAAGAGCGGCTCCAACGACGCCTCGGCCGAGTACGTCGCGCTCGTGCGCCGCATCATGGACGACGCGGGCGTGAGCTTCCAGACCGCCGAGCTGGGCCGCGTGGACGCCGGCGGCGGCGGAACCATCGCTTACATCCCCGCGAAGTACGGCATGGACGTCATCGACTCCGGCGTGCCCGTGCTTTCGATGCACTCCCCCTGGGAAGTCACGAGCAAAGCCGACATCTACGAGGCCCGTCGCGGCTACGAGGCGTTCCTGCGCGCATAAAGTTCGCGGGAACCGAGGCTTCGACCGACTCATGCAATCGATGAGCGATTTTCGGACAGTTTTTTCGAGTTGTTAGGGTTCGGGATGACCATCCGAAAGAACCGGATGCAGATGATCGTGTGGCGACCTGGGGTTTTGCCGTTGTGTTCCCTAAACCGAGCGGCGAGAAGCCCTTTCTGCTTCCCCCACGACTCTAACAAGTCGAAATTCTTGCATAAAAAAGGGGCGGCTCCTTATCCCGGAGCCGCCCCTTCCATCATCGGAGGATGTCGAGCCGAACGCGCGAAGCCCCTACGCCGTGGGCTCCTGCTGGGTGATGCAGTGGATGTTGCCGCCGCCGAAGACGACCTGCTCGGACTGCACGCCCACGCACTTATAGGCGCCCGCGCCCCACACCTCGTCGTAGATCTCCTGCAGCGTCTGCGCCGCCAGCACGTCGTTCTCGTCGCCGTACTGAGGCACGATGACGCCGCCGTTGGTCACCAGGTAGTTCATGTAGGAGGCGATCAGCGGCTCGTCGGCCACGCGCGGCTCGGCGTTCTCGTCGACGTCGATGGTGTCGCAGGAGGTCTGGTCCATGTACAGGGGCTTCACCGGCATGGGGAGCTTGTACACCTTCAGCTGGCGTCCCTTCGCGTCGGTCGCCGCGGCCAGGGTGTCGTAGGCCTCATGGCACTGGCGGTAGAAGGGGTAGTCCGGATCGTCGGTCCAGATGACGGCCACCACGCCCGGGGCGATGAAGGTGGCCACGTCGTCGATGTGCCCGTTGGTCTCCTCCGGGTCGATGCCCTCCTTGACCCAGATGACCTTCTCTACGCCCAGATACGCCTTCAGGTGCTCGTCCATGTAGGCGCGCAGCTCCTCGCTCCAGGGCTGGAACTTCTTGGCGTAGGCGGGCCAGATGGTGTCCTCGTCGGCCTCCTCGGCGAGCACGGCGGACGCGGTGCGGCCCGGGGAGAGCAGGCACTGGTCGGTCACGATGACGGTGCCCTCGCCATCCACAGTGATGGAGCCGCCCTCGAGGATCATGTCGTCGGGACGGTAGCGCACGCAGCCCGTGAGCTGCGCCATCTTCGCGGCGATCTGGTCGTCGGCGTCCCACGGGAAGTACAGGCCGTCGATGAGGCCGCCGTAGGCGTTGAAATGCCAGTCGCAGGCGCGCTTGTTGCCCGCACCGTCGGTCACGAAGGTGGCGCCGGTGTCGCGGAACCAGGCGTCGTTGGTGGTCATCTCGATGACGGTCACGTTGTCGTCGTCCTCGAAGACGGCCAGGCAGTTGGCGAAGTCGGCCTCGTTGGCGCACATGGTGACCGGAGTGAACTCGGCGATGGCGCGGGCGATGGCGGCGTACTGCTTCTGGGCCGGCTTCGCGCCATGGGCCCAGGTGTCGGTGCGGTGCGGCCAGCCCATCCAAACGCGCTCCTGCGGGGCGAACTCGGCCGGCATGGAGAAGCCATCGGCGGCGGGCGTGGAATCGGACTCGTAAATGGTCTTCATAGCGAAATCCTTTCGGGAAGAATCGGCTTGGAAGAGGGGCGCGCCGGAGAGCTGGTAGCGCGCCCCGCTTCTGCTTGGTCAGAGGCGCTCGGCACAAGCGCGCCTCGATACCGCGGAGGTCCTGACGGTTAAGGCTTACAGGACCTTTTCGGGCTCGCCGTTGTTGGCGGCCAGGATGGCCTCGATCTGGGCCGGGTCGGCAGGCTCCAGCTGGTCGGGCGCGCCAGCGGCCTCCTCGGCCAGGCGCGCCGCGGCAGTCTCGGGCGTGAGGCCCTTGAACTCTTCCTTGCGGCCGCGGGCGCTCACGATGCGCACCACCTCGCCCATGGCCAAGAACACCAGGAAGATGATGAGCATGGGCACCTTGTCGGCCACCTCATCGCCCGACAGCGGCACGATGGTGGCGACGATGGCCAGCACGAGCTCGATCATGGGGATGGCCAGGATCACCTTCATAGCCGTGCCCTGGAAGGGGAAGCGGTACACGCGGGGGCGGTTCGCATCCACCTGGCGCAGCTTGATGAAGGCCGGGAACATCGGGATGTAGGTGAGCAGGAGGAACACCACGGAGGTGGCGAACAGCGTCCAGAACAGACCCTGGGAGATGGACTCGTCGGGAATGAGCTGGATGAGCAGCACGGCCGAGGCCACGATGCCGTTCACGACGGCCGCGCCCGTGGGCATGCCGGTCTTCGGGTTCTCATGGGCGAAGACCTTGGGCATGTTCTGGTTCTTGGCCGCGTACTCGGCCACGGCATTCACGCCGAAGGACCAGGAGGCCATGTTCGCGAACAGGGTGATGAGGAACACGATGGCGATGACAATGAAGATGGGAGACGCCTCGCCGACCATAGTCATCACGGCGACGATCATGCCGAAGTCGGGGTCGATCTGATCGGCCGGGATGGCCGCGCCGATGCCGAAGCCGCAGAACAGGTAGATGGCGCCGATGGCAAGGCCGCCCATGATGATGGCCTTGGGGATATCGCGGGCGGGGTTTTCCATATCCTTGGCGAAGGTGCAGACCACCTCGAAGCCCATGAAGTTGAAGATGATGATGGACAGGTAGCCGAGAGCCGCCGTGTTGGTCAGATCGGGCAGGAAGGTGGCCGGGGCCATGTCGCTGGCAAAGCCGTTCTGCACGGCGAACCAGATGCCGAGGACGCCCACCGAGACGGCCACGAGCACCTTCAGCACGGCGCCGCCGTTCAAGATCCACTCGGAGTCGGACACCTTCGAGAAGCTCATGAACACGACGATCCACACGAAGGCGAGCTCGATGACCAGAGTCACGAGAAGGTTGGCCTCGATATCGATGCCGAACACCATGCCCAAAATGGGCGGGAACAGCGTGGCCAAACTGGCGATCCACAGCGGGAAGTTGATCCAGTAGTACCAGCTGATGCGCGCGCCCCACTTGTCGCCGAGGGCGTCGCGCACCCAGTCGTAGATGCCGCCTTCAGAATCGTAGGTGGTGCCGAGCTCGGCCACCACCATGCCGTAGGGCAACAGGAAGGTGATGATGAGGAAGATCCACCAGAAGAACTGCTGGTTGCCGATGGCCGCCGCCGGAGCCGCCGCCTCGCACACGAACACCACGCAGATTACGGAGAGAATAACGCTTACGAAGGAGAACTTCTTCTTACCACTCATAATGTGGCTCCTTAATTATTGAAGGAAGTCGGGGAAACCGCAGCTCCCCCGACTCCGTATGTCTTACAGACCGTGCTTGCCCAGCTTTGCCATGCCCTCGTCGATGGTGGCGCGGTAGGCGGTCGCCACTTTCTCGTCGGGCTCGCTCTGGGGGCACAGCGTCGCCAGGATGGCGCGGATGGAGTGCTTGCGGTTCTCCGCCTCGTCCCAGCAGAGGCTCCGGGCCTCATCGTCCATGACCTCGTCCACCACTTCCTCGCCGCGGGTGGCCGGCAGGCAGTGCATGAACTTGGAGTCGGGGCCAGCGTAGTTCATCATGTCCATGGTCACCTGGTACTTCGGATAGAACACGTCCATGTAGCTGGTGCCGGACACCTCGTCGTCGTAGAGGCCGTACCACACGTCGGTGTAGACGAAGTCGGCGCCCTCGATGCACTCGATGTCGTCGGAGATGGTGATGGTGCCGCCGGAGGCCTTGCAGTTCTCCTCGCCGATGGCCATGAGCTTACGCCCGAAGGCGGCGCGCTCCTCCTCGGTGCCCACGTGCAGGGCGCCGTCGCAGATCTGGTGGCCCTTCGGCCCGAACTGCACGAAGTCCATGCCCATCTTCGAGCAGATGAACATGAGCGACACGCACACCTGGGTGGCGTCGCCGATGAAGGCGAGCTTGCAGTCCTCGATCTTCTTGCCGGCGGGCAGGTTCTCGATCATGGTCATGAGGTCGCCGAGCTCCTGGGTGGGGTGGTTGAACTCGCTCATGCCGTTGATGACCGGGGCCTTCGAGTACTTCGCGAGGTCCACCACGTCCTTGTGGCGGTCGACGCGGGCCATGAGGATGTCGACGAGCGACCCCATGACGCGGCCGGAGTCCTCGATGGACTCGTGTCCGCCCAGCTGGATGGAGCCGGGGCCGAAGAACTGCGCGTGGCCGCCCAGGTCGGTCATGGCCGTCTCGAAGGAGATGCGGGTGCGGGTGGACACCTGCTGGAAGATCATGCCCAAGGTCTTGTTCTTCAGCAACAGCGGGTACTCGCCGCCTTCCTTGATGAGCCCCTTCATGGCGATGGCCAGATCTACCATGCCGAGCAGCTCCTCCTTGGTGAAGTCGTTGGTGTCGATGTAATCCTTGACCATTGAAACCTCCTCAAAATTCGTTGGCCGGGCCGCCCCTTGCGGACCGCGCTCCCTAGAAGCGCCCCGAATGAGCGAGACACTTCTTCCGCCGCACAGCATGGGGCGCGCCCGTAGTTTTGAGAAGAAATAACCGGGATTATTTTCAGATGGCAAAAGCTCACCGCACACCTAATCCCAAATAATCCTACCGCCTAGACGTATTGAACCGGTTTCTGTGGTAGAAGAAGGACAATGCATTTTTTTACCGGATTCTCAACGCGTGACGCAGCCTAACCCGTCCTAGATCGCCATGGTTCATCATCGGACTCCGTGCATTATCAAGGAGGCTCGCTTTGGAAGCAGCGTTCTACCTCTACACCATCGTCGTGATGCTCGTATGCGTGGCGTCGGGCTCGGTGTCGCTCTCGGCCTATTTCGTTTCCCGCCGCCGCTCGTTCCTCTTCGCCGCGGCCATGCTGCTGTTCTACTTCCTCGATCTCGCGCTTATCTTTCAATACGAGTATTTGGGCCAGAACGTCGAGTATTCCATCAGCCAGTTCTATACCATCGACCATCCGCAGCTGAAGATACTGCTCGCCCTGGGCACCCTCGAGCCCATGTGGCTCATCCTGTGCGACTTCGTGAACGAGCGCCGGCGCACCTGGCGCCTCGTCCCGGCCCTGGCGTTCATCGCAGTGAGCGAGATCGTGGTGCTGTGCCTGCCCGTAGACGAGTTCCGCCAGTGGCTCTTCTACACGCTACGTCAGGTCTTTCTCCTGTGGTGCCTGGCTTTCGGCGTCTATCGCTACTGCACTGCCCGCAACGAGGTGGAGAAGGCCCGCCTGCGCCGCCAGGAGCCGCTGTTCTTCGTCACGTCGGCCCTGTGCCTGTGCATCCTCATCGAAGATGTCGGCATGATCCTTATCCTCGATGCCAGCTTCTTTGCGAATGCCGATCTTTTGCCTCTCTATATCAGCGAGCGGAACTTCTCCGAGAACATCCTGCTTTTGGCCCTGTCGTTCTTCACCCTGCGCGCTGCCGCCGACACCCTGCGTCTCCGTTCCAAGGAGCCGCCGAGCACCGACGCACCCGATACCCAGGAATACGTGGACGAGCTGCTTCCCGCCTTCTGCGAGCGCTATCACCTGACCGCGCGCGAGCGCGTCATCTTGGAAGAAGTGCTGCAGGGCAAGGACAATCAGAACATCGCCAGTTCGCTGCAACTGGCCCTGGGCACTGTGAAGGCCCATGTGCACAACATTCTGAAGAAAACCGGCACCACCACCCGCCAAGAACTCACCCAACTGTTCTGGAAGGGATGAGGAACAACGGAGGCGCCCGGCCCCGCAGGAGGCAGCCGCTCCCGCAAAAGGGAGCTGCAGGGGGCGGCTTTAGCCGCCCCGCCCCGCAGCATCTCAGAATCCGGTCCTCTTGCGGCCGCGCAGTTCCTCTCTAAGTTTTTGCGCAAGCTCATCTCGACTACACACACCAAGCTTGGCGTAGACATTCGATATATGGGTTTTCACCGTGTTGACGGAAATGTATTCTTGCTCGGCAATCTCCTTGTTCGACGCGCCCTTTTCGAGTAGCGACAACAGCACTTCCTCACGCTTGGTCAGCCCGTATTCGCGAGCGATCCAGGGTACAAGGGATTCCGCCAGCTTCGCATTGCGCATCCTCCGATGATGCGCGAGGAAGACGTACGCAGCCACGGTGAAGCAGAGTGCCATAACCTCGACGTGAGCCTTACGAGGAGAAGCAAAGCCTCCACCGTTCGCCTGTCCAAAGAAGTCCAAGTACGTTGCCGTTTCTCCCAGAGCATATACAAGCACAAGCACAAGCGAGAAATCCCATCGCCAACGGCTCATGTGTTGAAACTCCGCTACCAAACAGCAGGCACCGTACCCTATCACCCACAATGCCAGCAACCTGGCAAAGAGGAACTCGCGCCAGAATGCAACCGTTTCAACCGATGAAGCGCCGCTTGCCCAAGCCACCATCATGCAAACCGCCCAAAAGAATCCCTCGATAGGAGAAAACCTGCGCGAGAGCAAGCTGCCGAGCACAAGCCGATACAGGAGGATTACAACCATGCTATATGCAGTGTGGAACATGGGATAGGCGTTTCGTGCGCCCTCGAATTGCATCGCGAATTCCGGAACGAACTCGTACATGAATAATAGAACGATATCTATCGTGTATGCAAGGAAGATGAGCGCGACGAAGAGATAGCCCCGCCTGCGCTCGACATAGTACAGACTCCCATAGGCAGCACTGACCAACGCATAGGCGATGCAACTTGCCACATTGTAGAGAAAAGCGAGAGACACGACTCCTCCTTCATCAGGCAGCAAACATTATAGACAATTTGGCAGCTAAGGCTAACGACTTGCCCGGCACCCAACCTAATCTCCCATGTTTTCGCAGCTCAAGGGAGGGGGATAAAAAATCATCCCCCGATTAATCTAAAAGCCCTCTCTGTTTTTCTTAACAAAGAATCCCTCGGCTCTTAGAGTAAAACCACTGCAGCGCTGAAAAAGGAGACAGCGCCGCAATCGAATTAAGGAGAGTTTTATGAGCACGTCCTACCTCGAACAACTTCTCAGCCGCCGTCATTTCGTCATTGGATCGGGCGCCCTCGCGGCCGCCGCGTTCTCGGGCGGACTTTGGGGATGCGCATCCGGGGAGCCGCTTGGATCAACCGGCACACCCGTTTCCCCCGAGCAAAGCATTGCCGATATCGTGCTCCACAACGGCCACGTGCAGACCATGGTATCGGAAGGCGATGTCGCTTCAGCCGTGGCTATCGCGGGCAACAAGATCGTCTATGTGGGCGATGATTCAGGCATCGACGCTTTCGTGGGGGACACTACTCAAGTCATCGACCTCGATGGCAAGTTCGTCTCCCCTGGCTTCATGGACGGCCACATCCACGCCCCTGGCAACTGGTACACCAGCCTCTACCAAATCGATCTAACGGGACTTAGCACCAATGAGGAATACCTCGAGGCAATCCGCTCTTTCGTGGAAGCCCATCCCGACGAAGAAGCCTACATCGGAACGCCTTTCATGCTCAATGCCTACCAGCTTCCCGACGGCTCGAATCCCGGGCCCAAGAAAGAGGATCTAGACGCCATCTGCCCCGATAAGCCCATGCTCATCCACGACGTCTCCTACCACGCCGCTTGGGTCAATTCCAAGGCCCTCGAATTGGCCGGCGTAACCGCCGACACCCCCGACCCAGAAGGCGGCCTGTTCTATCGCAACGAAAAGGGCGAGCCTTCGGGGTGCGTCAGCGATGCCGCCAAGGGAATAGTATTCGCCATCATGCCCGACACCATGACCAACGACAAGCTGGAAGAGGCCCTGTACAAATTCATGGAGGAAGCAAACTCCTATGGCGTAACCGGCATTACGAATATCACCCAAGGCGGCTTTGATGTTATCGATATGTACCACAAGGTAGAGCGCGAGGGCAACTTGACCCTGCGCATGCGCGTCGTCCCCACTATGAAAGAAACTTTCACCTATGACGAAGTGCTTTCCACCATCAAGTCCTACAACGACTCCGCCACAGACATGATTTCTTCGAATACCGTGAAGATTTACTACGATGGAGTGACCGAAAGCGGCACCGCCGTCATGCAGCAACCCTACCTGGAGTCGGCCGGGCTCGGCAAGCATTGGTGCGGCACGCCTGTTTGGCCTCAGGAAGACTTCGCCCGCCTTGTACACGACTTTGATGCAGAGGGCGTTCAGGTGCACGTGCACGCCATCGGCGACGGTGCCGTCCGCGGCACCCTCGACGCCTACGAGGAAGCTCGGGCGGCCAATGGGGAGCGCGACGCACGCCACACGATCACCCACGTATGCGCCATCACCGACGAGGACATACAGCGCATGGCCGACCTTAATGTAGTAGGCGCTCTCCAGTTTCTCTGGATGTACGGCGACGCATTGTGCGATCTGGAACGCGCTTACATCGGCGACGAGCGCGCACTCGCCATGTACCCGGTGAAGAAGATGCGCGACGCTGGCATCGCCATCACTGGCGCCTCCGATGCACCAGTGACCCCCTTCGTCGTGCTCGACGAGATCGAGGTGGGAATCACCCGCAACTCGCCCTATCCCGAGGAAGAGGACACCGACATGACCCGCTGGCCCGAACAGGGGCTCACAGCCTACCAGATGCTCGAGGCCTACACCAAGAACGTCGCTTACCAGAACTTCATGGACGATGTCATTGGCACCGTTGAAGTGGGCAAGTTCGCCGATCTCGTCGTGCTGGACACCAACATTCTCGAAGCCGATGCCAAGGCCATCTCCGACACGCGCGTGGTCTACACCATCTCCGACGGCCGCATCGTCTACGAGGGGTAGAGCCAAGTGCGTACGGTACGCCTGGGCGGTGGCTGTTCCACGCGTCGCCGATAGACGCTGTGCGCTCCGGCGATGGCGGTTCCACGTATTGTCGATAACAGGGAGGGGCAGACCGCCCCTCCCGTTTTCACCGGCTTTCCTTCTAACCTAGGCCCATCATCCGCTTGCGCATGGACTCCGCTCCGTCGATATGTATCGTGCTTCTTGCACTGCTTGAGCCATTCCTCGTCCTTGAAGGGCGCGAGTTGATGGCGGCGACCTGGTCCGCCAGAGCGGCGTTGAGCTCCTCCAGCGACATGAACCGCCTTCCCCTCAGCGCGAGCATGGCCTGGCGCTCGATGAGGCCGACTCCCATCTCCACGCTCGCCTTGTCCCTCGGCCTTCTAGCCCTGGCGGGCACGGCGGCGCACCCGTAGTGCCCGCTCATGCGCCGATACTGCTCGTTGACGATGAGGGCCTCCTTGGTGTTCTTGGACGCGGCGGTCTTGCAGTTGTCGGGGACGAGGACGGGGGCGGCCCCGCCGAAGAAGGCGAACATGCTGACGTGGGCCTGCGCCCAAGCCCTGTACTCCCTGCAGAAGGCGGAGTACATGTAGGGCTCCTCGCCGCGCGAGACCGCGGCGTCGCAGTACTCGTTCCAAAGAAGCGACGGCGTCATGCCGCGCACCCGCAAGAGAACGCGACGCTTTCCTGGCTCACCCCCCATCGCCACTAGCCGGAGAATCTCTCTGTACTTGACCATTCTTCGCTCCTTTCCCTAGATGGCCTTCGATGCCTTTTGGCACCGACTGTGATTCTAGGAAAGGAAGCGGGCGGAACAGGGGCTCAGACTATCGGCAGAACGTAGAACACGTATCGGCGGCGCGTGGAATCACCAACGGTAAAGCGTACCGTACGCAGCCAAGCTGGAAAACCCCAGCCATGAAGAACGGCTCAAAGCCGGTGGATGTTCCGCAGAAAACTAATGAGCGGAGATGCTTAGAGGGAAACCTCTAAGCATCTCCGCTTTCTTCTAGGTGATAAGCCAAATGCTACGCGAGATTAGTTGATAATTACATTTTCAGCAGTATAAGATGCCTGCGCGTATCGCTGAGCATTGGCAAACTGCGAAGTCGCAAGGCCATACAAGATTGCAGCCTGCTCCTTATCGCCTTTCGCGCCAGCGCAATCAGCCATAGTTGTATAATTGCATCCTGTGTGCACCGCCTCAGCAGCCATATTGTAGTATTCCAACGAGCCGTCATCTACCGCGTCGTTCTTGTACAATTCAGCTCCTGCGTTTCTCACCGCAATACGTGCATCGGTTTCTGCCTGCTTGTTAGTAGCCTGCATGCCCTCTCCAAGAATAAGCCTGCAGTAATTCGCTGTACCGTAGGGAACATCTGAGCGGAATTTCTCGTCATGGCCCCTTAGAACATACATTTCAAGATCAGTTGCATCAAAAATTGTCCTGAAAATTGTCTTGAACTCTAAGTCATCCCCTTCTGGAGAGTGAAACTGATAGAAACCGCCAAAATCCCAGTTTTCCTCACTCCATTTGCCTTCGTCAAAGTAACGAATACTTCCGAGTCCGTTCGCAAGCGTAAGAGGGGTAACGCTGCCGCTCTCGTCTAGCATAACCTTTTCTAGAGTATTGGCTCTCGGCACGCTATCTGGATATGCCTCGTATGAATCATTCATCCACGATTCATCCTTGAAATGATTCGCTGCAATAAGATAGTCCGTCTCGCCGTAATCGCCAGCCTTGCGCACTACGAATGCATTATCTTTTTGCTCGATGAGATATGCATTTCCATTGTTGTCGGAAACGTTGATGTTGCCTGTATGGATCCACTCGGTTTCCGTAAGCATCTTAACCGCTTCGTCTGCTGTAGCGCACTTTGTAGCTGCGTACCAATAAGCAAACAAGGTATCGAGGAAGGTGCCTTCCCTATCAATCACCTCCGCACCTTCGCTCGGCGATGCCTGAGGCCCTCCAGCATAGGTGATAATAAGGCCTTCGGAATTCATGAACGCATTTCCCTGCAATCCGCCTGATGCAATAACCGCATAGCCATCATCCGGATAAGAAATCATACCCGAGAACATTGCAGCGGGCGTTGCGCTGATTGCATCAAGATTGGCGCCTCCAAGATGATGGCCATCCTGAGTCATATTCCCCCAAGCTGATACATTCATACATGTTTTTGAGCGCTCTGGATCGTAATGCATCATGAGGTCGTAGTTGAGAACAGATGAACCCATAACTGCAACTATTGCATCTTCCTTTGAGATTCCTGCCCCATCAGCTATCCCTGACAAGAAATCAAATACAGCCGGCTCATCCGCTTCATAATGCTTCAGAATCTTACCCATAGCTTCGTTATATGCGGCATCGTCTGCCTCTGCGTAAATTAGAGCCATAACAGATGTCCAGTTATTCTCTAACTGATCTTTCTGCTGTAACCCATACTGCCTTCCCATATCAAACCAAGAGCCATTTACATACACGACTTCCTGTGCATTCCCCGCATTGACGGTTGCATCGAACACTCCGTCAAACTCTTCATTTTCAGAAGCCGATCCAACATCTGCCGGTGTGCTGTCTGAGGCTCCATCTGGGGTGCTCTCTGCAGAACACCCTGCGCATGCCACCATGCTTAAACATAAGCTGGCACAGCACAATACGCTGACTACCTTCCTTTTCATAATCTAACCCCTTCTCTTCTAGAAGCTCCGTATTGCCGACAGCCTGATGGCTCGAGCAAAGGCCCCTCGCCGCCGACAACCTAATGGCTAGATTATGTAGTTCTTCAATCCGTTTTCCCATGAACCGATCTTGATAAAAATGTCCAATTTTAACCTATACCCCGGTTTAGCGCTCCATGAACTCCGGTTCATTCCGCGCTGGGCACGTATGAGCAAAAGGAAGCCGGATTCACATCGATTGACCCATCTTGAACAACGCTATGAGTATCTGATTTTCTGCAGCAGTTGCATCCTATTGTTAACATTGGCCTTTTGGTAGATGTTATGCGTATGCGACTTGACCGTGCCGGCTGAAATAAACAATAGTTCGGATATCTCCTGTGCGCTTTTCTCTTTAAGCAAAAATCCCAGGATCTCTCGCTCTCTGAGACTAAGGCCGATAGATGTCGCATAAGCGTCTATGACTTCTTCTGAAAGCTCCCCCGTCAAGGCTTCACCGCGAATCGATTTCACTGCAATCTTGTCAACAAAGAAATGTGCCGCGACAGCGATAAGATATACGGCAACGATTATTTGAAAAATGTTCTCGCTAATATTACGGCTTCGAATTGCCCCACTTGCCACCAGATCCGCAACGTCACTACCGAGCCCATAATACAGTCCTGTGACGACATCTTCGAAGGCAATCGCTATCCCAAGAATTCCAACCACTCTCAAGAATACACCTAACTTCAAAAATATGCTTTTCTGCGCTACCCTGCCGAAGGATTTGCTGCCGATGAAAGCCAGTACGACAACTAGAAGTTGGAATGGCAACAGGTAACAAATATACAAGAATCCCGTACGCACCCCCAGCAAGGGGAACATGACAAGCCAAATGAACAATAGCACTTCCACCGGTACCAATATCCATGCTCTTGACTTATCAATAGCCCTCCTGAACAAACAACATACCAGAAAGACGGATGCGCAATAGAGAAGCGACTTGATCACCACGGGCGCCGAAAAATAGCTATGGAGGTAATAGTAAATTGGCGAACTAGTCTCGTATCCTCGAACCATTAGCTCGATCAAGTACTGACTTAGCATAAATAGAGCGATATACAGGTATTCCTTCTTTCGATCTCCAATAAAGAGAATTAAATACAGGGTTGCGGAGATCACGCAGCCAGACCTTATTAATAAACTTACAGCAGCAGACAGTACCAGCATCAGGCTCCATCCTTTATTTTGTAATACAGATACTAGCGATAACGTCCCAGTACGAACGTGCCTCCAAAGACGGTGCATTCGAGATTGCAAAAGGAGAGCGGTCGGCTGGAAACTGCATCGGAGTCATACCTGTATTCGGCAAAATAGGGACTGTCGGAATCAGGCCACACACGGCAAGCGATCTTATGCACTTTTTCACTTCAGTCATTGAAGAAACCTCCTTACCGACAATGCCGCTTCCTTTTATGGCGCGAAGGGTCCCGCTCGATTCATATTATTTGGCCACAATCCATCTTCCAGATTTCTTCACTCCGCTTCTGGCAAGCAAGCCTTTCTCCCGCAGCTTCTTCAGCATTCCTTCAATAGCGCGTCATATGACACCAAGCAGCAGACGCATCATCCGCTATGAACGTCGCCGCCGAGCAAGCGATGACGGACGATGGGTCACCTACCGCAGCGGCAAAGCCAGTGTACCGCCGGGCCGGAGGGCACCCACCGCATCTGTGCGAGACCCTTCATCCCCAGCAGGGTGGGAAGGCCTGACGCACGAATCGCACGCTGGCCCCGGAGCGACAGCACGGCAGGGCCTAGAAGAGCGAAGCGGGAAGGATCACCGCCCTCCCCGCCTTTTCCTGGAGCACTATAATTGGATCCGGCCGCGCAACGCCTGGGGCCTCCGCCTCTGTCGCACACCTTCGGCGCAACCCCCTATTTCGAGCAACTTAATCGGCGACGATAACGGTGCCCGTCTCGCCGCGAAGTCCCGCGGCCGCGCACTCCAGCGAGGTGATGAGCGCCTTGCCCTCGGGGTACTTCTCGACGTACTCGATGCAGGCCTCCACCTTGGGGAGCATGGAGCCGGGGGCAAACTGGCCCTGCTTGATGTACTCGCGGGCCTCTTCCACGGTCATCTCGGAGATCTCCTCCTGCTCCGGCGTGTTGAAGTTGATGCACACCTTCTCAACGGCGGTGAGGATCACGAGCATGTCGGCGCCGAGCTCGGAGGCCATGAGCGCGCTCGAGCGGTCCTTGTCGATGACCGCGGGGGTGCCCACGTAGCCGTCCTCGGTCTCGAAGACCGGCACCCCGCCGCCGCCGGTGGACACGACGATGTAGCCGCCGTCCACGAGGTCGCGCACGGCGTCGAACTCGACGATGCGCTTGGGGATGGGGCTCGCGACCACCTGGCGCCAGCCGCGGCCGGCGTCCTCCTTCACGGTGATGCCCATGGCCTCGGCCTTGGCCTTGGCGGTCTCCTCGTCCATGAACG